>JGI20166J26741_12257806_pt1 | contig 17840 bp, 16 predicted proteins | sample TergutCu122P5_FD_26741 | JGI IMG/M metagenome (IMG submission 26741)
TTTAAGTCACAGGAGTTGTCGTCTCTTTGTTTCTTTGAGTCTATTTAAGAAAGATTAGCCTGTCATTTTTAATATTTATTGTGTACCACTGATATTTTGTATATGTGTTCTGACATTATTGATACTTCTGACTTCCATAAATTTTCATTTTCCGATTTTATTCTAGATTAGTTTGATTTTTTGTTACTCATTTCAATCAAATGTGTGACACAGGACAGGTTAAGTTCAGTCATTTAGTCACAATGTATATGTAAGTATACATAAACTTATCAGAATTACATAACACATCTACACCAACAATGTATGAAGCACGTGGCAACTCATCAGCTCTTCTTTTGCTCAAAGGCTAATATCAGCCACATTTAACATGACATATGCTTTCACCAAATAAAATGCGTATTGTAGCAGAAAGGATCTCAACTTTCTCTAAAAGCTTAGTATTGTCCAGTTCTGTTATATGCTTAGGCACTTTGCTGTTTAATTTAAACAGATAAAATTGGCTATGACATTTAACAAGAATGATCAACAACAGGATGCCAGAAGTAGTGCTGATTTATTGATCAAATGGATGAAGACAACTTTAAAGACCCTTGAAGAGGCTATGAGACGAAGCCACAGTAGGTCTGTTAAGGCCCAACTCATGATGGATGGTGATGGTGATGATGCTATATAATTTAATATCCACATCCAGTAAACTTTTTTAAAAGATCATTGTTGGAGAACAGTACACTGCACTGAACCCAGACATGTTGTACTGAGCCAAAATTGTGAGCTCTGGCATTATAATTAGCTGAGAAAAGTAAAGAAAAAATATTGATTGTGTAAGTACATGACCATACTGAAACAGATATAAGTTTAATTCAGAATGTACAATGTGGTGTGGTTATCTACTTTCTGTATTATCCTGAGCCACATTAGGTTACATTTTCTGTGTGAAATGCATTGATGGAAATTCAGGAGAGTCATACATGTTTTTGGTTCTGTTGATTGTTGACCAGATGTTTCGTATTGCATTATTTCTTGCATATTTCCACAGTCACAAAACTGAAGTGATATATACCTCATATATATATCACATGTACATATATATAGTTAGTGTAAATTTGTATTAACATACTTAAAATCGTTTTACAAGGGGAGAATTTAAACACCTTTTAATAGTGGACACTCCATCAGCCTTCTATGCTGTTAGTTCATTAGTTCTTGTTTCAGTGCTTTATCATGGTTCATGTCTGACTGACAGAAAAGTATTTCCGTATAAAACTGCCTTGCAGTCATTGCAGTATATATCATTATGTTACAGGAGAACTCATAAATCGGCCACACAGTGAAGTGAAAGCCTGGACGCCACCTGCTGCTCCACCACCAGCTGCACAGTCAGCCCCACCTGAATTACTGGAACAGACCTCAGGTTGAGCAGCTAACTTAGCATGATGATTGACGTCGGAGTAATTTTGCCATTTTTCAGTGTTAACGTTTTATATGCATTTGTCATGCAGTTTCATTTTATATATACACAGTAGTGACCAAAACAAATGACATTTTCAAAATACAGATTTAAAAGGTTCTGAAAATGAAATGTTATAAACTCATGTTACATAGTATTAGTTTATAAAATATATAATTGCAAATGTTAGCATAATTTATTGCTATGAACCAATTGTAGTTATTAATGTTCTTGATAAGGACTAGCTAGCCCATCTGAGTTTCCTTCTCCCTCTTTTTACTGCTCCCTTTCCTTCTTCCTTCCTTCAAGGGAAATGCTAGGGCTGGAATAGTGTCTTAAAATTGCTCTAATCACATCTTTACACATTATTTTCTAATGATCCTTATCATTATCCTGTAATTTGTCATTATATATGCTTTTAATAAAGCATTATTAAATGAATCAGTAGGTAAACATTAATGACCATGTCATGGCTGAGATTATTAGTCACCAGCCTCTCAATGAAGAGATCCAAGTTTGATCCCAGTCCAATCTGTGTGGGATTTATGGTGGACAACATGGCACTGGCACACATTTTTCGCGGAGTATTACATATTTCTCTGTCAGTATCATTCCACCAATTTTCCATAGTCTCACTCCATTTATCAGTGCAATATATTTATAGCAACTGTTTGCATCATTATTTCTAAAAACATAAGTAGCAGGTGTATCTGTGAATGATTACCATTTAAAATCATACTGTAGGTTGGTGTATATATTACAGTTAAAATGCAAAATCTGGCATTTCTTAAATTAATGTAAAGGGGCAGTTAAAGCTAATAATGAGGGATAATTCAACACTATACCTAGTAATTCCATAGAGTTACAAACTAATCCCAATTAATGCACAGAATGTTTTAACAGTTCTGCAGTGCAGGTAATTAGTATGTGAAATTAATCCACTTTTTCTATAAGCTAACTAGTTATTGTGTTTAATTTTATTTTCATTTGACACTTTAAGTGATTTTGAACAACTGCTGTATGGAATAACTACTTATTCTATCAACTAACTAGTTAGTGCTTTTAATTTTCTCTGTATTTGGCACACTAACTGAAACACCTTGTTGTATGAAATAACTAGGTATTCTGTGATGCACCTAAATTATAAACTTCAGCATGTATACATCTTCCCTTCTTTTACAACAACACAAATTTGTATCCACTCCAGAGCAGAAGTTCATTTTTTTTTTTTGAACAGTTCAGTTTCTTTTAATGATAACATTTAACCCTAGTCTACGTATTTTATATTTCAAGTCTCAGACCTGGAATTTATGATCTCATTTAAACATTCATGGTGTGGTAGAACCTTCTGAAATAAAAGAGTGAAATTTGATTTTATTGCTTACTTCTTAAATATCCATGTCTCTTGTAAAATAATGACAAATAATATTTCTTTTTGTTACAATACTTTTGTTGTACACTCACTTACCTGAACAGGGTGTTTCAGAAAGAAGCTGAGTAGGTGGGGTCAATACAGTGCATGAAATTGGCATTCACTTCTAAGAACATTGATTATTTTGTTTATATACTGAAGTATCAAAATATTCTCATGCTGTTCATATAAATATGAAAACTGTAAGGCATATTAATTCCCTTCTTGAAGATGGATATCTGGAAAAATATTATTTTGAATTATTTGAATTGTAAAATTTCTTTGCACTAACAACTTTTTTCTGTGCATCTGTAATGTTGCTCAGCACAGTTTTGGTCACTGGTGTATATGCTGTACCTGATGTGCAGGAAATTTGAGGAAATGTTAATCTGTTGTAACAGTTTTCTTCATTTGACAATAGTATGGCATCTGCAGTTGAATGTATATTATGTTGTGGCATTGTGCAGGTTACAATAGTGCAAGTTGTTTTGCAGGTCTGCTCTGCTAATTCACATATTATTTACATGCTTTTGTGCTGGGTGCTCTTGTTACTTAACATTGCAGATCGTATTCTTTTCGCCTAATTATCAACTGTAGCTTTGTGTAGAATGACAATTTGTGTTGAAACTTTTGTCTGACAGTTTATTTTAACATGTCCTTTTGCATTAATGTATGTATCTTTGTACAATGGATGGCAAGCATAACTTAAATATCTTATTGTATTTCCACTTCCATTTCTGTTGGTCTTGTATGCTGTCTTCATATGGTAGTTGTCAATTAAGGTATTTAAACATTGCAAGCATCTCTGATAGTACTAACCTCCTTACCCCCAATTTTAATTTGTAAACATGTTTAATTTCTGGAAGCATTCCTTCGTGTCTTCTCACTGCAACGTCTTCTTTGCTGAGGTGCAGGAAATACATTTCTGTTTATTTTACCCCAGTAATGTGGATTACATGTGCTGAATAAATATATACAGATTTGTCACATTTGACTGCTACAATGCAGAAGAATATACTTCCAATTACCATATTTATTCAGTTATATTTCCTTGTACAACAAGCATACATTAATATGTACCAAATCATCTTATGACTAACTTTGTCTGGTTCAGATCCGTGCACTGATGACACATTTTTACCTAAAAATTCGACTAATATACTTATATATGTTAATACCACTTTATTCACCCTGTGATACTTGGACATGTTTCAGATTTCAAGGGGCCATCCTCAGGGAGTACTGATATATTTCATGAGCAGGGTCAGCAAAACTGCTCTTTAATCTGATATTTACATCTGGACATGCATTTGGTTGACCCTGCTCATGAAATGTAACAGTAAATCCTGGGGATGGCCCCTTGAAGGCTGAAACATGTACGAGTGTGACAGTGTGAATAATGTGGTATTAACATATATTAGTGCGTTGGATTTTTACATAAAATAGTGACATCTTATTACTAGTACAGGAATTCAAATATGAACTTCTGTGGCGAATTGAACCACGAAGTTTCCTGAAAATTAAGTACCTTCTTACTTTTGTTGTTTATTTCAAAAGAATGCTAGACCCCATGCAGTTAGTTTTTGACACATTTGGACTGCGCAGTAATATTTGGGACTACACTGGTGAAGCTTTACTGGAAGGTATAAAGTTTTACCTGCAAACACTGTGAAGACACATGTGTGGAGTCAATTGGATGTGTAGGACCCTCATTCTTAACCTTGACACTAGTGGTTAGCTTCATGCCTGGGCTGCTTTACCCCTGTGGAAAGGGTTGACCCACTACCCATTGATTAGGAGACTGGGTGAGCCCCAGAACCAGAGGAACATTTTTTGCCTCTGGCCAAGATGTTTAGTAAAAATAATTCTTTAATTAATTTTTTAATATTCAAGTTTGCTTAGTCTTACACTTTTAATTTCATATTTGTAGGGCTCTAGCTAAAGAAATAACTTATAACAAACAGTAAAATTCTTTGTTATTATCATAGTGCATTTTATGTTTCAAGGGGTTTGTAAGTTTTAGTACCGCTAATTTTACTATATACCAAACAAGGTAATTGCTGATGTCTTGAGAAACTAACTCTTCAACCAACAGATCATGTTGTTGTGCAACCTGACTTTCTGTTTGTTGGACACAGATAGCATCACTGTCACAGGCTAGATGACCACTGGCCTTGGTTGGGATAAAGTAGGTGTTTTTGTAATGCTACCATATGAATTACACATCATATTAAAATAGATTAATCAGTTACAGTGATTGTAATAAGTGTTTTGTGCAGTCACATTATTATTTGCCGTAAAAAACGTACTAAGTGAAATGTGAGGTATTCACAGGGGCCTGTATTCAGTTTATTCTCTTGGGTATGGTACCATGTCAAAATGACAAACTTACCAAAGTAACTCGAAAATTATAGTATTATTTACCACGTGAAACAATACAATGTATGATGGTGACTGTTATCTCAATTAGAACAATATGACATTCACTGTCACTACCAGTTACTCGATATCTGAAGTATAGGTGATTCACTCTTTGTGTTTCACTGGTTACCTAGTAACTGGGTGGGCCCTGGAGTGCTACAAATGACTGTAACTGAGAGCTGCCATGTAGCAGTGAATGGACTTCCTGTTTGCATTCAACTGTCTGGTAGCCCCCTATCAAGTAACTGGTGAGGTGGTGCCATGATCATAATTGTTGCTATAACTGGAAGACTTTATCATCAGTGAAAGTATTCTTTTCTCTTTCCACCCCTCCCCATTTTTTCTTTGTTTTGGATGTAGTCGTATTTTCTAAGAACATGGATATTATGTTTCTGAATCTTTCTTCTGTGCCTTACTTCCAGCTTCTGCTTTCAGATTTGACAAATTGTGTTTTGTTATTTCTGTATGTTAAACTTATGTTAATTCTCATTTCAACTTTCATGTTAATGTGAGTTTGTGGTGCAGAGAATATGACTCAACTGTTGGAACATTAAAAATCTAGCAAGTTTTGGATTTTTTTACTCCTAATATCATTCGGTAATATATAAATTATTTTAAAAAATATGTATGAATATAAAACTAAATAAATATAGTAAGTAATTCAATATTCCTTGCAACAGGCAGTAAGGATATTTTTTGCCCTGAATAAAAAAGTTACCCCCGCTGTAACTCCTCCTTTCCCTAGCTCTTAGGGCTGATTACTGGAACCACAGATTGTATGAAATGGTGAGTGGCTATGAAGCTGTTGATTATGTTTGAGGCATTTCAAGACATCTTCTTCTTTTACCTTAAAAATAAGACTGCTTGTAATGCCTCACAAATGCTGAAAATTTGGAAAATTTAGAAACAGTTTATTTCTAATATCTTATGTATAGAACTGTAATGTGCATTATTTTTATTTTAAGTACCTTTCATCTAAAACAAAATGATTATCAATTTTTAAGTTTGTGATACTTTAATCAGACTATGTAAGTGGTGAAACAATGATGACAGCTGGAATACATGCATTCACATTAAATTAAAACTGTGCATGAAAAGAGGAAATGAATGTGGAACAGTGAATGTGTTTTAATTATCCTTCTTTCTGTTTGTATGTATGATGGCTAAAGAGTATTACCGATGCACAACTGCATATCCTTCACTTTTCACTCACTCTCCAGGCTGGAAATCTCCTGACCCCATGACCTCTTCCATTGCTGGGGGCCTTGAAGCTGTCAATGGACTTGAAGAGGAGAAGCCTTCCATCCTACCCACCCAGTATGGTACTTCTGTAGCTGGAACTGCTCTCCACTGTCTAGATGATCCGTCTTGTGGCAGAGGAGTGTCTGGATCTGGGGCACTGGAAACGCTGACTGAGATGAGTGCATGCAGTAGTGGTGAAGGAGGAGGTGTGCAAGATCCATACCAGATTCTGGAGGCCTCTGCTTCCAGCCCACCTCATGAGTCCCCTACAAAACCTCTTCCCTTGGTTTCGCCCTCTTCTGGGCGCTCCCTTGCATCAGATGTGCTGGAGAAAGCTCGGACAAGGTTTGACAAATTTTGGGGAAAGGGTAAGGATTCAACCGATGGAAAGGTATAGGAATTGTGGCACATCATATTGTCTTGGCATTTCAGTGTGTGCTAAGTGCTTTAATTCAGAGCATTTGAGTCTGTTGGAGCCCTGTCAAAGACACCGTAGTGGCCATTCCATGTATATTTGCCAGGATTCTCTAGTTTGAGCTGTGTGCTGGTTCTCAACATCAATACACACTGTCTCATGTGTGCTGGCACTGACACAAAAACACAAGCTCCTTCACATGTTGGTCCCTGGGGCTAACATCTATGAGAATCCTGGTAGGTGTGGAATTATAAGAAGTGCAGTAATGGTATTGACATCTGTCAGAGGGATGTGAGAGCTTACAACTTATAATTTAGTTGTCTTTGATGGTACATATTGACTCATTGAAAATGCAACCAAGTTCTCAAACTGCCGGCTTAAGATAAGTCATTCTCCCACAGGATATGTTGTGTAGTCTGCCAGTTATGCAATTGTTTTAGAAGGCTTTGAGTATATTACTGGAGCAACTTTGGATGCCATTTAACTCTCAATAAAAGTGTGATATTATCTGGCAACAGAAATTTTTGTACTGCTGGGTGCTTTCAGTCCTATCAGAGTCTGGTCACTTTCCTCCTTGGCTTGTACCAAAATTCACAGTGGAAAAGGGCCTGGAGTCCTCCATGTTCAGTTAGTAAATACTTGTTGTATTTGGTGTTTATAAGAAGAAAAATTATGAGCTGCACCTATTGGATGCAGCTGTCTTGAGAAAGATAACAAGATATATAAAAATGTATATAAAGAATATAAAGTATTATAACCTTTGTTGAGGCCAATTGCTATGGAATATGAATGAGTTGAAATGCTTTATTACTTCAACCTGCATCATTTTGAAGATTAGTTTGATGGAGGATGAGGGTGCAGCACCATGGTGGGGCATCTAAGGGAGCATGAATTGATTTCAACGTGAGAGTCAGGCTAATATGAGTGCAATTTACAGAATTTCTATACATGACTATTTTCACACACTCTCCATCAGGTGCCACTTATACAGGATGTTTAAAAATGTAAAGATATGTATTGTGTTTATTTATAGCCACACAGATGTTATGGAAGGCGCAAGCAGTGAGACACAAACAAAACTGGGTGAAGTAGCATAAAAAAGATACATTGTGGCATGTGGGGGATGAGTGGGTTGCGGGGAGGGTGGCGGCCAACATACTGAATACTAAAATTTGTTGTATTGTATTGTTCAGACTGGATTCTGTTCTTCTGACAGAAGGCAGTATTTTGGACCCCTGTTATGAGATCTGGGAGTAACTTCGTGACGATGATGATGATAATGATGACGATGACGACAACGATGACGATGACAATGATGTTATGGGGTCCCTACCAGTTAACTGCACCACAGATTAATGTTAATATTTTAGTCCATTTGAAAAGATTTTATAACTGCTGATTTTTTTTGAAATGTGAAACTGGAACTATAACATTTACATTGCAGTTTTGTGGCCACAAAATATAAAGTCTGATTATACCATAATTTCAAAAGAAAAAAGTTAGAAGACTGGTGCAGTCAGTTTTTGAGAGGTGACCCTTTGATTTCAACAGTTATAAAGGCATATGAATAAATCTGTCTATGAACAAGCAGTTGCAGAAGGAGGCATGATCACTTCTTGCAGTTTAAGAGAGTTGCTAGATTGCTAGATTTAATATAGAATGAAGTGCTTTTCTCATTCCTGCTTCCTTTTATGTTACGACAGTAACACAGATCAAAATGCCAAATAGACATGAGATTTATTATGTACTGTACCTTGTATAAGCAATGCAGGATCAATTTACAAACATTATGTGTTTTGTTTCCCACAGTGTACTGTAATTTTGTTTTGCATTTTCCACTCTGCTCATTGTTTCTGCACACTTATTAAGATTCAGTTTGTACAACCTCTTTTTCATTTGCTGATTGGCTTCATTAATGGTGGTATTTTAATAAACTGAGATTTACAGATGTGTTATTAATAAAACACGTTAATTATACATCACATTATTTCACATCAACTAAAATCACTCTGTGAAACAGGATTTTTTTTTCTGAGAAGCTGATAGTTGCTGAACTGGTTAAGAAATTCCTCCCACATATTTTGAGGAACCTATAGGATCATTTGTGTGTTCACAAGAATTCACCACTAACCCCTCTTCTGAAGTAACAGACTTACATTACATTGACAAGTTCTATATCCACTCTGGTGGATCTCTGGGAAAAAAAAATTATTATTATTATTATTATTATTATTATTACATCACATCACATCACATTACATTATATTACATTACATTACATACACATTTCACAGATCCAACATTTGTCCCAAGACAGTTGAATGTACATAAGACAACACATACAGGATTTATAAAAGGACACATTAATATGTGTAAGAACATCAAATAATACAAAAACAACCAATATAATAGTGTTACATTACAAAATATAAATCAGTTCAAAAGCAATTTAATAAAACAATACTGCTTTATCATCATGATTATAAATAAGCTACTACAAACTGTATTAGGAATAAAAATAACTGGTATGAGAGACACTTATGTAACATTGACACAATACACCTACTCAAACCTGTCCATCAGTATAAGTCTGTGTTGGATGAGTTAATAAATTTCTTTTTGAGCATTCTACATACAATTTATAAAAATATTACTTAAACATCAATGATATCAGTATTTCACTATACATGGTGTATCTATCATACACATTCAGTTTCTCATAACGATCCACAATAGTCTAAAAAATTGTTTACCAAATAAAATGACTGTTCCATTAGTACACTTTTAAGTTTACCTAAATATTTCTTCTTCTTTTGCACCAAGTCAGCCATCCAGTTGGGTAAACTGTTAAAAACCTTTATACACATATAATAGACACCTTTTTGAAATACTGACAAGTTTACTTGTGGGACATGTAGACACTTCATACTTCTTGTAAATTTGTTATGAATTTCACTATTATGAGAAAAATATGCCAAATTATGAACATAAAATTCCATTAAGGTTAATATATACTGTGAAGGCATTGTCAGTATTCCCACGGTTTTAAATGTTGCTTTCTTGTACTTCGGGGACTAATTCACAATATTGTCCTCACAATTCTCTTTTGCTGAAGAAAAATTTTAATGGTGTCTAAGGAGTTATGCCAAAAGATTATTCTACACATCATTGCTGAATGAAAGTAGGCATGATATACTATCTTAAAAGTTTCAATAGTGCTATAATGCTTCAAGCATCTAATCACATAGCATGCCCTGTTCAGTGTGGGTAACATAAACTCAGTATGCGTTTTGCCATTCATATGTTTACGAGTTTCCAACCCAAGAAATTTGACGTTCATTTCCTCTTGTATCTGTTCATCCCTGTATGTAATTCAAAAAGAGATATTATTTTGTTGATTAGACACAAATTTCATAATTTTAGTTCTCTTTAAATTTAAGGATAGACCACTAGTCATGCACCATTTGTTGATACTGTCAAGTTCAATTAAAGAGATAGATTGAACTTTCTGAATATCAGGGCCAGAGATTAGTACATTGGTGATGTACAGTAAAAACAGCAATGGGCCGAGAATGGAGCCCTGGGGTACTCCATTTTTTATTGTTTCCCAACCTGAAGAAGTTTTACCAAATTCATTATGTAGTATCTCAACTCTTTGTCTTCTATTCTCCAAATAAGATCTGAACCAAAGTAATGCTGAACCATGGATACCATAATAGTAAAGCTTATGTAGAAGAATATCATGGTTCACAGAATCATAATCCTTAGCCATTTATCACAAAACGTACCAACTATTTGTCTGTGTTCATTTAAGGCCTCTAAGATATTATCTGTTAGTGAATAAATTGCTGCATTAGTATTACTATTTCTCGAAAACCAAATTGTTCAAGTGTCAAAATCTTGTTTACATTCAGGTATTGGTTTAATCTGCTGTACATCACTTTTTTCAGAATGTTTGCAAATGTTGTTATTAATGAAATTGGTCTGTAATTAGCTACATCAGTTTTTTCTCCTTGTTTGTAAATCAGTATCACAGTTACAAATTTGAGTCTATCAGGATAAATACCTTGGTTAAGGTATGCATTGTGTATATGACTAAGAGGTTTAACAAATGCGTGTGTACAGTATTTTAAGATTCTGACATGAGATTCCTTCATATCCTGTAGAGTTTTTCAATTTCATTGATTCAATTACATGTTTTATCTCAGTTTGAATTGTAGGTATTAATTTTGTTTCTAGTATATCATCATTTTCACTTTCATGTAAAAGTTTAAAGGCTTCCTTTCTTTTTGAGTTGTCTGTAGTTTACCTGCAGCTGTTATGAAATATTTATTAAAGGCATCAGCCATTTCTGTGGGGTTATTTATCTGTTTATCTTGTATTCTCATTTGTGAAATATTATCAGTCTTCTGTATTTTAGATGTTTCTTTTTTTATTATCTTCCATCTTGTTCATATTTTATTCTCTGATTTGTTTATCAATTCATAATAATATAATTTCTTTGCTTCTTTTGTAACCTTCACTAATATTTTACAGTATTTCTTATAAACTGCATTAGCACATGATTATGTGAGCCTTTGACTAGCATATTTAAACTTCTTTTGTGCTTACAGGATATTCTGATTCCTATAGTTATCCATTTAATACCATTGTTTACATATCTCCTTTGTGTTACTGGGAAGGAATTTTCATACTTTATTAAAAATACGTTAAGAAGTTAATTGAATTTATTGTTTATGTTGTCCTGTTTCTATATCTCCTCCCAGTTTTCATTCTCTAGTACCAACTGACAATTTTGTACTGTATCTTCATTAATCTGCCTCGATTAATATTTCTGAACAATATTTTTCATGCTCACTTGGAAGTTTTCCGATACTGAGATATGATCATCGCGATCCAGATAGACCATTCAGTGCTGGAAGAAGATGAAAATTGCCTATCCTGCTGTTATCCCAGAATAAATTGTCTATCAATGACACGGAGGATGAGCCTACTCTAGTTGGGAAGTCTGTTACTTGTTGTAAATTAAAGGTGTTCAGCAACATTTCTTTTTTATTATTATCTGTAAAATAGTTTATGTTTGTATCCCCACATATTATTAATTGAGCTTTTGTATGTTCTAGGTATGTCACTATGGCCTCTAATTGGTCTTTGAAAAATTTATATTCCCAATTGGAGCTCTATAGAGGCATAGTATGGAAACTCTTGTAGTATTATTTCATATTAATATAGCACAGGCCTCAAAATTTTTTTCTTCACATAATTCATCCCACAGGCTCCTGCTTGTTTGCTTAAGATGCAATTTAATATTATCTTTCCATCTATGCTGATATATTAAAATGGACTGTTTCTTTCAAGTTTTCTGACCACAATGTGTGTCCAAATATAATTGTTCTTGAAGCCAGTGTTAACTTTTGGATTGAGAATACATTGCATTTAGACTCCATTGCTTGTTAACAGACTCTCTAATATCAAAATGTTTGGGGCACTGTTTTTTAAACTACATAATAAATTTGAATAGATGTTTTCATTAAACACTGTGCATACATTATTAAATTGCAATGTAATGGTTTCTTGAGATGGAGGTTTGTCTGAAAATAGTCATATTATTGTTTGAGATTTCATAATGCAAATGTAATTGATGTAAGAATTAGTTGTACTTAATAGCATGTGCTATTACAACCAGGAATTGAAACTTAATCCTACATGAAGATCTTATTTTTGTGTTTATTTGTCACAGTAGTTCTTAGGTAAGGTTTTCATTACCTACTTACAACTGTTGTTTCTCTTCACCTCTCAACCAGTCAGATTTATGTAGCCTGAACGTGCCTGGCATAAGTAACGAGTTTAATTTATGGAAATGTGAGAAATGTCATGTTATGAAACATTTCCATGTTTTCTCCTCTGTATCTGTTTCTGACCTCTTCATGCATCCCTGTGATGCTGGGCTGTAGATCTACAGGCCCAGCTGTCTTGTTTGTAGCTGTGCCCTGCTCCCCCAGTACCATGCCTTCCATGTGTGCATATTTGATGTGGTCTAACTGCAGTTTTTATATTCATCCTGATTTGCCATTATCTCTAAGATGCAGCTGTGATTTCATATGTCAGTGTTTGGTTTGTTGTAACAAGCACTGCAGAAGATATCACACCACGTAATCTTCTGGTATCTCCTTGTTTTGAAACTTTGTCACCTTTTTCTATTCCTGTGCTGTGTGTTCATAAAGAAGATGGAAAGATGCAAACATACTGCTTTACATTGAAATTTCTGTGTACTGATCACCATAATTTTAATCAAATACACTTGCTTCTTCATGTAAATTTAGGATCTGTGAACCTCATAATTTTGGTTTACATACAACTATAGCACCTTAGTACTAGAATATGCCCAACAGAGTTCCCCTAAATAGACTTTTACCACCAACCACAGGGTGGATGCTGTTTCCTGCAGATTGTGAACTGCATAGCCTCATTGGTCACAAAACCAAACAAATCTTACTTCTTATTGCTTTAAATGTGTTTATAATTATACATACATTTCGCTACATACTCTAGCTGCAGTAATCGCAGTGGATATAGAAGAGAAAATATGGAACCACAGCCAGTAACAAAACCATATACTTTGGAATCCATTGCTGGTGCGAGAGTTCAATACATATGAATATGGGTGGTAGGTGAAAGTACTGGTGATAATTAGGTCTGAGAGATTTTTACAGGGATTTAAAATATTATAGTGACAATTTATATGAATTTACATGTCAAGAATTTGCTTAGCTGCTTGATGTTGGAGTGCACTGCAGTCGAATTAATGTTGCACTGCTGTAATATGAGTGTAGAAGTCATGAATGGACACATTTTGTACTGAGTTTTATTACACAGCTCCTGACACATCTTGAGAGTAAACCTCTAAAACCCAAAAGTCTTGTAGGATAATCAAGAAGTACAAAGACTTAAGTTTCATATGTTACAGAACATGTAACATATCTTAAAACTCCTTTGTTTCCAGTACACATTCAAGTTAACTTTCATTTCTGTAGTGTTATGCCAGTATATGTATCCAATAACATTTTAAATCATCAGTGAGTTTATAAACACCATTCATGAACTCTACATGTTTTGACCCTTGGGCTCCATAAGACATGGGACATTTGACATGCATAAATTACAATGTATGCACAAAGTTTTTGTCCTGTTGTTCATCCACTGCCTTTCCTGACCATATCATGCTTTGTTATTATACTTGCCAGACAAAATACCATATACCAAACTATAGTAGAAGTTCATGTATATTATAATATAATAAGTATATTAAAATATATTAAAATTATGCTAAAATATCTTGAAATCAATTATTGGGGCTTCAGGTCTTCTTGGATATGAAGCTTGAAGTTTCAAGCTTACCTCTTCAAGATGATGATACTACATTCTTATGATACGTCAGGAACCTAACCTAACCCAATCACACAGTATCACATTCCAGAAGACCTGAATCCTTGGAAACAATGATGTGAGAACCTCAAATCTCATCTTCTACTATTGCATGTGAAGTTCTGTGTTACTGTTTTGTGCTCCTGTCAGATTTCTGGAGCTTTTAGAATGTATCCAACTATAAATTTAAACATATTTTCATATCATGTTTTCAGTTATTGGCATAAATATATCAACTAAAAAAGTAATATGTAAACCTATGTAAATTTGCATTTAATTACATTTTAAAAAATCTGTCCATTCCATATGAGCACCACGAAAACTGACAAGCTGGGGCAGATTTGTTGTATTATATTCCAGTGTAACATAATTTAAAATATTTTGACATAACTAAGCTCCTACTGTATTTTGGTACATTTGAATCCACTTATAACAACATTGGATTATACGACACCTATCATATAGAGTCACCTACTCTGTGGTTCCAATTAATTTGTCACTTAACCATAACATTTTACTGCTCAGTTATAACAATACTTGTTTATACCAATACAAACTAATCAGTATCTTGCATGATATTATATTCAAGTTTGACTGTATTGCATTTGAGAAGTATAATTGTGATGCATGATATGGAAGAAGAAGAAGATAGGATGAATGACAGAACAAAAATTTTGTGATACACCTTGCATTTTGGTAATGTGTAACATATTGTTTTTTGAGGTGCATAAGGATGAACACCTACTGAGATATTCAGTGTGCTATGCTTAGATGATTTAAAATGTTACCTGATTGTAAAAAAAAACTGCTATGTAAACTGTCTGGTATTCTGAAAAGGGCCCCATATCCTGCCTAAAACTAAATTCTGCAGTGTTAGTGACATTTTCTATGCTGATGACTGCATTAAATTAAGACCTGTCTTTTCTCTCATACTCATAGGGTGCCTGTAATCTGAAAACCAGGAGACAAACACATCATATGAAACCAAATGTTTGCTTGTGCACTTGTAAATCCTATACCTTTATGCATGTGTTGAAAATTGAAAGTTGAAGTGGGAGGGAACTAACAATCACTTGCTTGCATTTATTTTGAAGAAACCAATCACATTTTTATGTTCAAAAATGAGATGCAAGTACTCTCCTGGACATACAGATAAAAAGTTTTGTCGTAAAATGTAATGTGTCATCATGAGATAAAAAAATACGAAGGTTAAAGTGAAAAACATTTTAAATTTTATTGCTCTTCCAAATGATGGGACATAGTAACGTTATTAACATTGCAAAGACATACTAAAAAGTCCTGGAGCTACTTACAGTAGTGATGCTTAGTACACCTTTCAAATCTCTAGTTCAATTTTCTTCAGAGGACTGAAACACAGATTTCACTCTGTAGCAGCATGCCCGTGTGAATTTGTAAGCACTGATGTGAATAAATTCACTGAAATGAGAAGACTATCATTTGCTGAACAGATTGAACCTGGGGATACCAGTAATGCACTCAAATTGTATTCACAAGATGCTTGGTTCAAATATCCACCAGGTCATCAGCTACCTGATGAAGAAATTTCATGGTTTTTCTTATTCTCTCCAAGCAGATTCCCAGATAGTACCCCCAGTAGGCTACAACTCCTTCCCAATCATTTCCATTTCACCAATCATCTTACCATTCAGTGCTCTATTGTCTGCGTACAAACAACATTGGAAAGTAAACAACCAAGGAATAAGCTAGAGTTTTAACGGATCACAATTTATAGTTCAGACTTAACATAGAAATTGAAATGTATGGGCAGAAATGAAAATGCAGAAGTATCTTAAACACTGCATTCAAACCTTACAGGCCACTGCTTTGGATATTTTAATATTCCTCAATAATTTAACCTGTGTGTACTATAATAGCTATGCCAAATATATAATGTAGTGTTGATTGTGTATATAACTTTTACATGGTTTTTTTGTAATTATACAATGTACTAGTGTTGTAACAGTTTTGTATCTTGGTATCCCTGCGGATGGTTTGGCTGTGAACATAAAGAAGGAGCAGTCAGATAGGTGTTCGTGTATAGTATAATTTGTTGTGCTTTGATTGCTGTTGTAGTGGTGCTAGATGTGAGGAAAGAAGAGTGTGAATTGTGTAATTATGACCAATAGGAACACTACATAAAATAAGATGGTGTTAGAATAAACTTCGAGATGACCCTGCTATTGGTTTCAAGTAGTATCTCGCACATCAAATGTAAGACCATGAAATGTGCTCTAACATAGAATAGGCCAGCAACTGCAGGAAAATTTCCAACACAAAAGAGGCAAAGTGGTGTAAGTGTGGCAGTGGTGGGTGGAGCTAACAGAAACAAGTCCACACATCTGACACTGAAGAGGAACATGGTAAAGGGGTCGAATTTGCACGTACAGCATAGAGCCCCAAACATTGTCTCCACCAGGTAGAAGATATAGTGCACCTTTTGGTTATAGGCACTGAGAGAAACCTTCACATGCTTCGATGTGGCCCCAGTAGTACTGGCGTGATCGCCAGTGTGTGAATCGATGAAGCCGACGCTGTGATTCACAACGTGGTGCATGAACTCATCACCGAGACGAACGTTGGCCCCCCCAGCAATCACTAACGATAGTGGTGCTGGGTAGGATCCACGTCTTGATGCCCAGCAACGTCTCGGCGGAATGATTGAGGACAGGTACAAGAAAGGTCCTTCCCAAGTTCCGCTTGACATCCCCAAGCACCCGCATAGTGGTGTGCAGCCTGCCGCGATTGTACTTTGCACCTCCCAAAGCAGCTTTGATCGAATTCCTCAACCTTGTCAGCCCCCCCCCCCTTCCCCGCATTTTCATAAAAAAACGACATTGAAGTCCAACATTGCCTCATGGTAGAACTGCCTCCATTCAGTAATGGTATGGCGGTCGACTTGGAATTCACGGCGTATGTTTCGAACGGAAATGCGGCGCACAGTGCAGTAAGACGGCATCATGATGTTCATTAAGGTCAGGCGACTCCCTGAGAACCAACCGTGTATTGCATCGCCGAACAACTTTACGACAGGCCTAGACATAAACCATTGCTCCTGCAGGGTCTGGAACACCACCACATCGCCACGACAGGATGGACACTGCATGTCAGCAGGTATGTCATCTAGGTAGCAAACGAAAGTCTTTCAGGAAAAGAATGGCGGTGTTACATACATACATATTCATTCACAGATCCATCATCCACACAAGTCGGATTGAATGTTGAATTCATGAGAATAGTTAAATTGCAATATGCAATCAAGTAAAAAAAATTAAAGTTAAAATTACATAAAATGAGTAAGAGCATGATAAATTACAAAGAAAATATCATATATACAAACAATAATAATACAAATTAAAGCAAGGAGCGCATAATCCGGGCCCAACATGGCCGCCAGCGCAACTGCCATCCGCGACAGGGGTATTTCCGTGACGACATGGGGAGTGAGATGTCACGGAAAT
>JGI20166J26741_12258917_pt1 | contig 17838 bp, 10 predicted proteins | sample TergutCu122P5_FD_26741 | JGI IMG/M metagenome (IMG submission 26741)
CACTACTGGCAAGTGGGCGTGCACACGAGGCAGGTGGAAGTGCAGGTTGCCTGCTGGTGTTGGTGGGGGAAGGCAAGCTGCCTCAAAAATAGAACTGCCTGCTATTCACTTGCCTTGCCTGGCAGCTTGTCAGGCAACTTGCCTTGCCTCGAAATTCAGGAAAGTTAACGGTCAAACGGGGCAATTAGCTTGCAGCAAGTTACTTGTTCACTTGCCTTGCCTCTCTACTGGCCTCGTGTAAACCGGCCCGTAGAGAAAGAAAACAAGAAAGTATATTTCGTCTAGGATTTAGGAGGCAATTGTAGGCAGGTATATATGAGCAGGCCTATAAAAAGAAAGACATGAATAAGCAATAATTAGTAAATCGGTTATCGTAGCGCATTTGACGGTAGTAGCCCGGACATTTGTGTGGCCACAGACTGGCATTAAACATACGACGGCCCTTTTCATTTAGGTTGAGAGAGAAAAAATGTATAAGTAAAAAATTAAAATAAAATGGATGCATTAGACTCTAAACACGTGCTAGTATATAGTAAGAACATTGTATATAAACATCGCATGGCTCATATTTAAAGCTCAGTAGGTCTAAGACTTAAACTTAGAGATAGCCATCCCGATGTGTTTAAAAGACAGGATAAAAGGATTACACCAGTCAAACACAACTTATTTTATTTGTTGAATTCACATGGGCGACATATTTCGACCTCGTCTAGGTCATCATCAGGCCCTAGTTAAGAAGACAGACCTTAAAAATTAGCTCATAAAATGCATTAGCATAAAATGCATTTGCATTTTATGCAAATGCATTTTAGGAGCTAATTTTTAAGGTCTGTATTCTTAACTAGGGCCTGATGATGACCTAGACGAGGTCGAAACATGTCGCCCATGTAAATGTGCATTTTTTGCAAATGCATTTTATGAGTTAATTTTTAAGGTCTGTATTCTTAACTAGGGCCTGATGATGACCTAGACGAAGTCGAAACATGTCACCCATGTGAATGTGCATTTTATGCAAATGCAAATGCATTTTATGAGTTAATTTTTAAGGTCTGTATTCTTAACTAGGGTCTGATGATGACCTAGAAGAGGTCGAAACATGTCGCCCATGTGAATTCAACAACTAAAATAAATACGTTGTGTTTGGTGTAATCCTTTTATCCACGTCTAAGATTGCTAACATACTGCCCGAACTGAACCCAGCGAAGACAAATCGAAATATGCAGTACTCGCGGCAGTGTAAGAAAAGGACATTTCATTTCAAAATTGCGAAAAATGAAGTAATATCCTTAGAAATTATTGTTGTTTGTGATTTAATAATCAATGACGTAAGAATAATCATTGACAAAAGGAGCTTTCGTTGACACTGAGTTTCGTGGAATAAAGAAATGCAACGTAAGAATGAATGTTTTTGTTTGAACCGAAACTATTTCGGCACATAAATGTCGTGTAGACCTGCATCACTTTTTTTCTCATATTATCTTAGCAGCGGACATAGTACGAATTGTTTGACTTTCAATTTTACATCCTGTACTTCGAGTTCCAGACAATTCAGCTCCTGTACAATTTTCTGTAGTGCATTTGCGCGATCTGTTTTCTTTCTACAGTACTCTAATTCAGTGTTTCACAAACAATCACGATTCTTCATAAAATCTAGCACCAATGGTGTGTGGTCTTCCTTCCGTTTCAAGACCGTTTGTTTGTTGTTTCCAAACAAAACAACAGAATAAGAAACCAGCCACGCGGCCAGAAGCACCTGTTCTGCACAACGGAAAAACATGTAGAAACACATTTGTTGTTCACTTACGATGATTCGTCCAAAGATAACCAAAGTTGGCCTTGGCCACCTTCTTTCGTCCTTCATTATGGGTGATCACTTTTGTTGGACTGTTTACATCGTTCGCTTTTAGCGATTAATCCAAAACGATCATCCGAAGAGGACGTGTACTGACGGTACGTACAATATTCTAATCACACTGTATATAACATTCTGAGACACCGTATTGCATTTCATGAAACACTTTTAATGCAACATCCTACGGTTTTATATACTCATGTTTTTAAGTTTTTTTATATCATAAGATTTAACTACTATGTTTTATGTCATATCGATATACTTAAAAGTTCAAATATTTTATATTTAGATATCTTATAAAAAAGCCTTTTATTGTTATTGCAACATGTAAAATACTATACCATAAGGGTATATACAACCGTCTACCTAAAGATGAACCCTCGGGTTCGAAACATGTAGAAGACACCATAAAAATAAAAATTAGTTCACAAGCGTGCATTTTTTAGTTTATGTTGTTTAATTATATTACAATGCACGGCGAAAAGAACATAAAAAATGCAAACCCTCCTTTGCATTCTGCAAAGCCTCAGGTAATTGCATACCATGCAGGTAGGCTAGGCAAAACGAACGTCATCTCTGCATCTTAGTAAGACATAATCGACTGCTTTGAATCGACTCGATTCGGTTGTTGTGCCAGACGCTTAAGGCAAAGTTCATTCATATATTTATCCTTCCTAGATATTGAACTTCAAAGACGTATCTTATTTTACAGGCTCATGAGTGTATTTCGTTATTAAAGAAATAGCTCCTCCATGTGGGTTAGCAGGGAAGGGTCAATAACCTCTTCTTATAAGCCATTTCATCACTGCATGAAAAGAACAACTGGATAGCCAAGGTAAAGATAGGTAAAGCATAAAAAAGTTACTCTGTGCAAAATATCACGCCGTTACGTTACGCCATAGAGGGACTGGAAGACGCACTTCGCGTGATAGTGGCACTTGTATTCTTTGGCTTTATGCCACTGTAAACAGACCCATGTAACCATTTGACAAGAGACGGCTGAGCCTCAGGGCCAGCCTGGGCGTGGATGCGAGAGAAGGAGTGTCAGCGTGTAGGGAACCCTTGTTACTCAGCCAGGGATTGGTTCTCGATGATTAGAAGGTTTCTAGTGTCTGAAACTCCTGGGCCAAGAAGTTTTCTCTGACTGGTGTGAAAACTTCAATTCTCGCACTCAATATCGAAGAGTTGTCTATATTTATATTCAGCGAACAAAAAAGCGCTCACACCGAAATTCCCACTTAACGATTAATAAACGGCACAAAACTGACTGCCGTTTGGGCACTTAATGGTGAAAAATGTTTCAGACATGTGGCGTCCGAAGCTATGATATAGACCACAGTCTGGAGCCGAAAGTATAAAAATAACCTTCAATTGTCGTGATAATAAAAATGCATTCAGAACTTCGGTTGTAAAACGTAATGAAAGAAGGACACTTTAGAAAACAGATGTTCATATAGATGGCTTCTTTTGCCTCACCACACCGTCGAAGAGAGATCAAATCCCAGACATTTATAAGAAAAGAACCCACCTGAAAATTTAATCATGAGATAAGGGCTATTCTGAATAAGGTACTTAATACTTTGAAACTTTTCCAGACGGATGATGCGAAGGGGTCATAATCGTCTTGATCAAAATTTGTGTGCCGTCATACCATTTATGATCATATTCCTATTTCGCTGACGTAGTGTGTCGGTGTTTGAAGAGCGTATTTAAGTACTCTAAAAATGAAGTATCACATATAGGAATCGCGTTTAATTTTAATGAGTTTTAAATTTTCAGGTTATACAGGGTGGCGCACGAAATGTCATACCATTGATTGTACACGTAACACATTTTTATTATTACAAAAAACATTTGATATCTGGTACAGAATTAATCCTCATAGGTTGGAAAATTTTTCCTAATGAAGGACGTGATCAATGTGACCACCGTTTTGCCTCACAACCTCTTGCAAACGAACCCTTGCATTCATCACAACTTTTCGACACAAGCCTTCAGAAAGCGCGCGGCCTTTTCTGGCCTCCTTTGGAGGCCAGAAAAGGCCAGGAAATGTAGCGCAGCTCAGGGCCCACATAGTGAAGTTGTGCCGCGCGCTTTCTGAAGACTTGTTTTGAAAAGTTGTGACGAATGCAAGGGTTCGTTTGCAAGAGGTTGTGAGGCAAAACGGTGGTCACATTGATCACGTCCTTCATTAGGAACAATTTTCCAGCCTATGAGGATTAATTCTGTACGAGATGTCAAATGTTTTTGTAATAATAAAAATGTGTTTCGTGCACAATCAATGGTATGACATTTTGTGCGCCACCCTGTATAATTAAATTTCCTGAACAAGAACTACTTATCGACTGAAAAAATAAAGGCATTGTACCAGAGACGTTTGTTTGGTAAATTTATTTCTTAGCCAATTAATAAACTTAATATTTTCCTTCCTCCTGACGAAGGCGCCTACCGACTGCACTATTATGTAAGGGGCTAGCAATCTTTGTTCTTACATTAATATTATTAGGGTGAATAAATGTGAAATCGATAGGTTGGACATGCAGCATGTACGAGGGAAATGAGAAATGCAAGATTCTGATTGAGGCAACACCGAAGACTTAAAAGAATGATAGGATGTCCAAGTTGGTCTAGTAGAAGCGTAATGTGAATGAGTGGACTTCACTGGCTTTGTACAGAGTCAAATAGCTTGTCTGTTTCTGAATATCTAAATTAACTTTGTGTCCCTCAGAATCACGAAATTCTCATCTTGACCGGAAGAGACAGGACCAAATGTTCATCTAATGCTCACATCATGTAGATATTTACAGGTGGTGTTGATTATTTGAGCACTTAACCCATGGTACCAACGTTAGAGACGTCAAATTTCGCGACTATATTGAAGCTATCCAATCCGCGCATATTTTCATAAATTATGTCTTTAATACACCAACAAAATACACATACACAATAAAATACATGTATTCATTACCAATAACCGCCGAAGCATGTAGGAGAAAGAGGTGATAATTAATACATGTATTTTATTATGTATGCGCCTTTGTTGATGTATTAAAGACGTATTTCGCGACCATCGCTCGCGGAAGCACAAGTATTTTGTGCCTAACTGCTGAGGTCTCTACGAAGATTGCTGGAGTTTCGGAAACTATTCATACGTCAGTATTAGATCACAGAATTTCCTTGTCGGCTCGCAGACGTCTAGTTTCAATATAACTACTGCCTGGTAGGCAGGTAGTCAAACACGCAGCTTTTGTGCGTGTATTGAAATGTGGTAACAGACGGAACCTTTGAAGTTCGGAAGTGTATGGTGGCTGAGGGAGCTTTAGAAGTGCATTAGCCTTATGGGAGCCAACAACTGATTTAATGTAGATGCTTTTAGAGGCACGACGTGTGAGCGCTTTCTCGCTTCAGAGGGAAATTTAAGGGAAAGAGAAAGAAAGAGAGAGGATGGAGGAGAAAAATACAGGGAATTCGCAGGAAAAAAGGAGAGATATAACAAGGTCAATACAATGAAGGCTTAGGGCAGTTCTGAAAGAACACGCGGTTAGTTAAATAAGAAATATAAGAAAGTTGAAGAAGAGGAGGTGAAGAAGAAAGCACTAATGAAAATGGAAATAGTAAGAAGGGGGTCTTAGCTTATAAGGAAAAGAATATGGAAATAAGTCCCCTAGGAGGGTTGAATATTGAAAGTAATAAGGAAAATAGAAAAAGAATCAGGGTAGTCAAAGAAAAAAGCGATGGCAAGAGAAGGTGAGTAAGAAATGACAATTACACAAGTCTTGAATAGAAGTGGGGACCGGAGAATAAGAGAATTATACGACAGTTTAAGAAAGGAGAAGGAACGAAACTGAAGCAGCAAGAAACCATTGAACTGAAAGAAGAGAATGAAGAATAAATGCACTTGGAAAAAGAAAAATAAAATATGGTCATAAAATCGAAAAAAAAAAAAAAAGAACAGAGGAGGAATAAAACCATAAGACACAGTTGTTGCTAGTAGGCACAGTAATTAACAGAAGAGCAGATAGATCGAGGCACACACGCTCTGACATTTGTAGTGCCATGTTGATCTAAGACATTCGGATATCATTAAAGCTGCGCAGATTGCGTTACGTAGAGACAGTGAACATCGGGTTATCAATCGCAGTGCTCTTCAGCCTTTTATTCTCGCATACCCCTAACAGGTAAAAAAAAAGAAAAAGTATTATCACGCACTGAAAATATTAACACTCTGTTTCTGCTTTTATAACTGAACTTTTGTAAGGTTAACTTTAATTACTCAGAAATCTAATGTGTAGTGACATTCAGAAAGTATATTAGACGGGCAAACTGAATGCAATAAATAAATTATAAAAAGCAAATTGAATTTTTAGCAAGTAACTTTAGTATGTAACTTTTAAAATTGACGCGCTTTCCCATGAGTAGATAAACATGCACATGGAATTGAGGCTGCTTGGAGATAAACTGCAATATTCATATATTTACATAAATCCGATTATAGGAATTATTTTCCCGGTATTATTTAACATTAAAAGTGATATTATAAAGCATGATAAATTATACCTAATTACGCTGAAGGCTGCTTCTTCATTGTTGTTCCGGATCGTCTTTAATCTCCATAAAAACCCTCGTAACTGACGATGCTCACGTCTGAGAGAAATCAGACTTAAACCTGTAGTTTGCAAATGTAATGTGCTGTATTGTGAATCCTGTTTAGCCAAATATGGAAGCGTATATAGGACAGGAAACGCAAAACATCCCCACTAAAGGTGTTACATTTTTTTTTTCACTTACAACGTGACAAATGGTATAATGAAACTGTTAGTGGAAGCAAATGTGCGCTACAGCTGAAAAGCAAACTTCTTGCCTTTCAAACTACCATGTTCGAATTAATCATTAAATTGAAAGTTATTTTTCTATGAAATTTAGGATACGTCATATCGACTGACATGTGCACGGCATTTTCTCGCTCGCAGCTTGTGGTCTGCTTAACACAGGATCACAAACCCACTTTCAAGTTATCGCAGCTTTAAATTACTTTAATTGACAAGTTGCAGCGACAAGTGCCGATCCAGTCCAAGTTCGGTTTTCGTAAACCCTATTTTGTTGGCGAACATACAGCTGAGGCTCGCAGCTTAGCTCCGTATTTCCTCAAAATTTGACCAAATTATTTGCAACGTTGTGAGATTCGTAAAAAATTGAAGATTTATTTGCAAACGTGATGAGATTTTGGTAGTGACATATTTGCTCCGATATAGATTTTCGGAAATATTTATTTACTCCATTAACGTTTTATCTTTGAATTTGTCTTCAGAAAAATAATTCTGGTACAATAATAAAAAGGACTGCATAAAGACAAATTAACTTTATAGACATGTGTCTTTCCGTGTTAAACTCATTCAGCACGAAGGAGGAAGACCTGAACAAGAAAACTAAACCTGAAAGAGAAAAAAAAAAAATTGGCTGCTTAATAAATTGGAACACTTGTGGGGAATTAAAGAATTCTGCACAAGTTTTCACCAAATTAGTGTCCTCTCGAAATGGTTTACAGATTTTCCATTTTGCTGAGATATACTCAATTCGGCCTGAAACAATTCAATTAGAACATTAGAATACCAAAATTGTTTAGAGAGTTTAGGATCATCTGCCAAATGTTAATATTCTGAAGTTTGAGACAAATACAGGTGTACGTCTCCATATCATTTAAAAATTTGTATCCTCTTTTTCTATCACAATGCAGCTGATCCAGAGCTTCCTAACAAACGTCTTTTTACCCCATTCTCCCACCCGCGTACACCTGTAAAATTCTGAATAGATGGGAAGAGGAAAAAATGGAAGAGCTGCGGCTTGCCAGGGCCAAAGTTTTATGATATTAAAATGAGATTTATTGATATGCTAAATTTTTCTTCCTTTCGGTGAATGCAGATGATGAAAATGTAAAAATATTAAACCAAAAATGTTTTAGGATTTTAGAAGAGTCATTCAAATATTTCAGTCCTTTGCTCAGATCCAGTCTGTAGCTCATCCTGAATATTCCAGACAATTTTAAGCGCATGGCTTTACATTGAAAACAGTGCGTAGTTGGCATTGTTGGCTCGCGCAGCGTCCCATAACATGAGAGCAGTTTCTGACACTTTCAGACGAAGCAATGTTCCTCCCACCCGCCACGCAAACCTAACAAGAACGAGGACAGAAACCGCAACATGTTAGGTCCACTCCGCTCGCCTCCTCCGGCTGCCAACTGAAACCAAGCGAACTCCACAGCCCTGTTTGTTATGTGTACGTATTGGTATAACTACATTATCAGACGCTTTCTTTTACTGTATCCTATATTGCATGCATGAATGTGGAGAGCGGGCTGCTTCGCTCTGGGAGATAAGGGAAGAATTGAGTGCACTCACCATTTATGGTGTAGATACGTCACATAATATTTTATAATCACCATGAAATTGCGTTGAAAGTAAGCAAATTTGAATGCAGAAATTAATTTTTAAATTGATTTAAAAATTCGTCATAAAATGAAGGAATTTGCACTGAAGTTACTTGTATATGATTGTGTGTTGTTGACGCATCTACCTTAAATTAAAAGAAATCAGGTAGGTTAAGAGCTTAACGTCACTTCATCACTTGAACAAATGACGTGTATAAACACGTGAACTCTACACCCTGGTGTGTGCGAACCAATTATATGCAGAAGAGGCCTCCACTTACACAAGAGCAAAACCTCGAAAAGGTAGAGGTTTGTTAATTAAATAAATTCAAGATAAAAAGAAAATTGTTAAGAGAAATCAATCCCTTTGCAAGTTGTACTTCTTCTCGGAGTACTATACAGAACTCTGATATATGGACATATTTAAAACGAAAATCTAACAGACGTAACACGATAAATTTGATGTGTCTCTCTGCGACGTCTCCATGTGCTGCTTCCGCCGTCACTGGCTGAAACACAGGGGTGTGCAGCCTGCCGACACACTACGCTACCAATGTGACCCTGCCCACCGGCACAGTCCTACAACTAACACAAATGTCTGCCTTCCTGCCTAATATTATGAAAACCTAACTTCGCGACCTAGCATCTGATGGGGGAGGTGGGAAAACACAGAGCAAAACACAAAACAGCAACAAAACATTTCCTTAATTATGTAGTGACGTCTCAGAGATTCAGGCTGCCAACTTGAAGCTTACACACTACAAAACCCTACGACTCAAATACACACCAAACCCCGACTGATACGGAGTGGCTGTTGTACTCGTAATTATAAATGATCCAGCCAGCGACCCCTACTGGGCGAGAAGCAGCGGGGAACAAAAAAATCAGCACCTACTTTAACTGCGACGTTTCGAAGTTCCTGTTGCATTTGCTGATGTTGCGAAGTGGACGATGGAATTTTGTAGTTAATGTAGCTTGAAGTGGTGGTTGGAGTTCATCTCGAGATGATAATGATGCAGTAGATTATATTGTTGTTGTTGTTGTTGTTGTTGTTGATGATGATGATGATGATTACTGGAGGGGGTTACTGGAGAGGGGACTGAAGCTTGCCTTTACACAATTAGCACTAATCACAACACTATATAGGCCATTTGAAGAGCTACTTGATTTCACGATTGGTATTACATGCTGCACTGAATTTACAATTACAACTCACTTTCACTGCTTCGACATAGTTCACGGAAAACAAATCACTTTTCATCCTATACTGATAATTTTCACGATGGCGAAAATATTTCACCTTAAACACCACATTCTCTCACATCACCTGTATTTCTCACCACTGTGATATTTCACCAGGAAGGCTTTCACTTACGAACTAAGCGTAAATTAAAATTTTCACTCCGAAATTTTAAATTTTTTAAGGTATTTTTTTAAACGCAATAAGCAATCCTCATCATATGCCTAAAAATTGCGCACAAAAAGAAAAAGTAGAACTTATACACATCTAGTATTCAGATCCTAATCATCTATGTTCACGAACGTCTTTTAAAGCATTACTGACCTGACCTTTAATAAACGAATGTGCTATTAACCATTTGACGCCTAACGGCCACTAATATGGGTCGTACCGCACACCTAACCTCCAGATGCTGCATTTTATATTTTTATTCAACAAATATACGTACTGAATATTTTAAACATACTGCATAATCTCCGTTTTTTTCTCTTCAAAATGCCGTTTATTTCATAATGCTTCCTTTTTTGGTTCCTGTATTATTCACATTCTAAATACAGAATGTGCCAAAACTTAAAAGGAAATTCCGACGCCAAAGGGTTAAAATATGTTTCACTGACAAATTTGGAATTACGTACGCTTTACCACGTACAAGATGCCGTATTTGAAAAGAAAATAAAAAAATATATTGCTTGCAGATGACAACCAAATCTAGGCTATATGCATGTAACGTACAGAAATTTTTCCCACATTTTAAGAATATTAAGTGTTTGTAACTTGTGTGTTTGTGTATCGCCAGTATTATTGGTTGGCTGGTAGTGGTGCATTCCATTAAGTGTTCAAGGAAACGAGACGTCATGAATCCGTTTGATAAAATTGTTCAATAGAGATGTGATTTACGTAAAGACGGCGCAAATATACGTGACATTTACAAATTACGTACAAGACAATGCGTCTCATATTGCTTGTACGTACGAAACAGATGTATCCATAGCTTTTCTGGACATGTGGCCGCATGTATAGAAGAAACTCTTTATAAATTGGCGACATATTTATAACTTATCCAGCTCTTCCAGACAATCACTTTGTTTTTCAGAATTCAGGCTACTCGGATAGGCACATTTGTATCAAGTAACAAGACAGTCAATGTACGTATAACGTAACACTGAGGCGCGTTCGTTCAATAGTTGTAGTAGTGGAAAAGCAATGATTATCACACAACCTAAGGGTGTGTATTTGTAGCATTAGTTATCCAGCATGCAATGAGCATGCGCCATATTGTCACCTGTGGCCTGCTCCGATCTACACTGGCATTTGATTCTACATAACACCAAGCCCCATTTGACTGTGATGAAGGCTGCCAGTCATCGCAGTTCAATAGCGACAGGACAGCAAGCGGTAACTGGCTCGCCTGACTGACAAAAGACTCCTTTAAGGTAGATGTCAAGTAAGGAAGCCACATTTGGGATATATTGATGAATTTGGATGTAGGAGAGTGCAGTGAAATACGTTTCAGTCGCGTGGCTGTAACACCACAGTTTTCTTCTAGAATAGTAGTTACGAAAGGTGCGTCACTTTTTTCTGAAATTACAGAACTTAATTTGATCGTTTGGGGTAAGGAGTCGAGATCTAATGTTACTCCTTGAATAGACATAATTTAAACAGTTTACTCTTCCACGCAAGATCATCAATACTGCACAAACCTTCGTACTATCTTGTGTAATGTATACCTACTCCCTACCACTTCCTACTTTTTGAATACAAACTACTTTTCAATCAGTCCACCGTTTCCTAGTAACTTCTCAAGACAGAATTCTTTATGATAAGAATCTTGTTCTAAACATGTTCTTGTACTCGTTGCAGTGTCCACCGACAATTTGGAGGCATTTGACTAAATGACTCAGTTACTGCCGCATACTAACTCCACTAGGCTAATGATATAACCTGGTTTCCTTGTTATTTTGTATATTATTAAAATGTGAATTAGAACTGGGATCCTATGTTGTTGGTTCTAGCTTTAAGAGTTGGAGGAAAAAAATTTCATAATGAAGTTAGATCAGCGTACTTTTACTTAATATTTTCGAATTTTACGAATTAAATACAGTCAATAAACTGCTCTGCTTATTCATTTAAAAGCCATTTATACGACTGAATATTTAAGTAGTCTCAGCTCAGCACAAAAATGCAACGAATCTGTTACTTTCGTTTAAATATTAAAATAATTTGTTGTACACTTATTTATCACACAAAAACAACGAAGATTTGAATATATGGAACCTTACTCCAAACGCAACAAACTAACAAAACCGTTAATAAGGTTGTGCCATTTGACGGCCACTTAACACTGCTGGTCTCCACTGCACTCAACAGCACATGGAAACAACCAAACGAAAACTGACGTAAGCCGCATAAGCAAGGTACTGTAACCCTTCTGGAAGTTCCAATGTTCTCTTGTCTGTTTGGTGTCCCACCCTATTGGACATTTTATGTACTATTAGTAGTCAAGCATGGTATTCACTGAAGGAGGCGTTCGTTATAGACATGTCTTATAATGACCTTTATTGAAACTTGTTTTATAGTTACAATTATACATATAACCATTAGGATTTGAAAAAAAGTACTTTTGTTTGTTTGTTTGTTTGTTTGCTGGTTGGACTGTAATAAACCTAACATTTCATGTGTTGACAACCAGAAAATAAACCACAGCCACAAACGGAACGAATGTCATATTCAGTGTTAGGCAACAAGCAGGTGAAGAAAAACACATCAGATATCTTTCACCGTAGAAGTTTGGAGCCCTGGTGCTTCCAAATATAGCTGTGTATTTCCCACTTAAAAATACAGGTTTTCACAACAGTGAATTTTCTTCTTTTCAAGTTCTCGTACGGTTATGGAATTCTTGCGCGATATTTGAGACCTAAGGAGTGTACGTGGACCAAACGAGAAACCAGTAATTTGAGAACAGAAAACATTAGGTCGCAGTGAAGGACTTCACCGAATATAATAACTTAAGTTTTTGTAGAGTTAACTTTAATTGTATAACTCTTCAAAGTACCGATAAAACAATAAAATAAAACACTTAATAAAACAGGAAATCGAATAAAATGTTTTCCAACCTATTGTTTGTGCCTTCATGTTAAAATTCCCAAGTTTGTTTTATACAAATCATACAACGTGCTACGCAGGCTTAGTACATGTTCCAAAGTGGCGGGAAAATGTCTTAGGAAACAGAAATAAGTGTTACAATGGTTCTCCGCATGCTTCTGTTCCCAGCCAGTCGAACTGCAGGTTAGTAAACTTGAGCTTGCGTCCGTCTCGCAGTTACTTATTTCCTCCCTGCCACATCCCCATCCACCATCGGGTAGTGAGATTGTAAGCGTTTCTGACTCATCGCGATCACAGTTATGGTTTATAACCGAAGAGTTCTTCGGTTCCTCAGGTCTGATACGCTATTTGACTTTATTAAACATGTTGCAATATTCCGTCATCAGGCGCCCTTACGTGACAGAGGGCAATCTGTATTCATATTCGAACAAAAAAAAACATTATTTTGGTTTACACTTCTTAAACGTTTATCGTTACGTTTAAATACATTCATATAATTCTAATCATGCCAATAAAGTGTTTAAAATTTGGTTATAACAAGACAGGAAAGGTACGTAAACGTAACACTGAGGCGCGTTGGTGCAACCATTGTTGCAGTGGAAAAACAATGACAGTACACAACCTGAGTGTTTTTGTAGCCTTAGGTATCCAGCATGTAATGTGCATGCGCCATACTGTCATTGTGGCCTGCCCCACTCTACAGAACTTCTCCACATTATCTAATAAACGGCACGATAGTCGAAACCAAAAGAGGTAATTGACATAAAATATGTGTTTTGAAATTCTCTACAACTTTTGTCTGAAATATTTTTCATTCTAAGAAAAACTGAGGGAGATATGATAAAAAAATGTACATTGGTCTTCACGTAAAGTACCCGTTATTCATGTCCGATTTTAATGAAACTTGAATTTTCTCTACAGTTGTTCGAATAATATTCAAATATAAAATTTCACGAAAATCAGTCCATGAGGGAGCCAAGTTGTTCCACGCGGACAGACGAACATGACGAAGCTAATAGTCGCTTTTCGCAAACTGGGAACGCTCCTCAATTGATAAATTACAAAACAACTTGGCGTACCACAAATTTTACGCGTGGTACCGTTTGAAAAACACTGATCCGTGCTGACATAGGAACGTGTGCGTTGTACGCTACGTCATCTTTGTCACTTCGGTGAATTACTCTTACCGAGTTGTGTCGAACTGACACCCAGCACATTATGGATGTACAGAAGGAGGTACGGCATGCAGTCGGTGACTTCAGGCGCTGTGAAACACACACCAGAGTGCTGTGGTTCTGCAATGATACTCTCTTCTCATTGGAATGCGGGTGTAAAATGTTTTGTCTTTTACACGTACGTGACGTTTTAACAGCGCTGTTCAAGACGATTACTGTACAAATTGCAACCACCACAGCCTCATATACAGTAGATAACAGATTACACATACGAACGGCGTCGTATCTCAGGAAACTGTAATCTTCAAAATTATTTATGTAAAATCAACTTCGTAGCAATTTCTTACCTGAAGCCACAGCTTTTCTTTACGATGATATTAGTCATGTAAAAAGTTCGTATTTCAATGGATTTTTTAAAAATATACTCCGCTTCTTAAGACTACCACACTAACCACATTCCGTACATCTACCCACAACATTCTGAATTCGAAGACCAGTAAGGCTAAGACACACCTCATACAAATACAGTGAAACCTGCCTATAACCGAAGCGCAACGGATGGAAACTTTTCCATTGTAGGAAGGTTCCGTTTAATGCAGGTACTTTATGTATCATCGTGACACCAGGATGCCTGGACTGTAGAATTTGTCCACTAAAACAGGTTTGCATTATGCCCAGCTTCCTTTTGAGTTTTCGCTGCATAAATATACACAAATACACGCCGCATGTTCTGGGCATCATTGTGTTTCTCCTCACGCAGGTCAATTTATTTTGGTTTCAGAGACACTGAATTTGTTCAAAGTAAGGTCCTTCAATAATCAATTATTCTCTCGAGTCTGAATTTTTTTCGTAAGCATGGAATCATCACGCGTTACCGCTTTAATTCACGTCCAAAAAAATAGACTTTTTCCACATCTGAACAGACAGCATCATAGATTAAGGGGTGCCGCTTATTTGTCTTAAGCATACTGTCCACTGCCGTACAATTAAGGGGCGCCGCTTATTTGTCTTAAGCGTACTGTCCACTGCCGTACAATTACGTGCGCTGTTCCGTCCCACAATAAATCAGACTTAACACTAACGTGAGTGTGGCAAAATATAATATCATGTTCAAAATACTTCCACTAATGATTATGAATTTGTTAATCGCTTGCTTACTTACGCCATTGAGCAAAGTCCTTCTTGAGAAGCTAATCAATTCTCAGCTAGTCAAGAAATTCCCCGTATTTTATGTAACCCAAAGGTTCATTACCGCATTCACAAGTGACCGTCACTTGTCCCTGTCAACTGTTAATAGCTACGAAGAAAATTTTACAGTCACTGAGGCAAAAAAAGCCTGTTGCATACTATTATTGTTATTATTATATCACCTTTATACAGGATATTAACAATTATGTACCTGAAACACACCTTGTTTCTAGGGGATATAATGTTACAGCTTTACTATCGTTACAGTATACGGTACGCGCAATATTACTTCCCATAATAAAAGCTGTGTATTGGTATCGAGTATTAGTACCTTTTCAAAGTATGTGTGTTGTGCCCAGTACAAATGTTTTCTGTAATTCCTTGATGTGCTGTCCACGCATGTCGCTCAGATATTTTCTGAATGATTCTGAGATGGTTCCAACTGCCCCGTTATTATTGGTATCACTTTCTTGTTACTTTGCACATAAGCTCCCTTTCTATCGTTATGATATTTGTATTTTAAGATCTTTGCGTCCTCTGTCTTGATCACATATCTATCCCCTGCAATTGCAATAATTATTAAACATGCATTCCTTTTTCATTATCATGAATTATGATGTCCGGTTTAAAGTTAGGAATGGTTCTGTCTTTTTCACTTGTTGGTTCCATAACAAGTTTACCTTACTTTCACGACTCGTTTCTACTGACTTTGGTACATTATGTCTGTTCTTATAAATTAATTGTACAATTATAAAAATAATTACATTACAATCCCCTATGAACATTCATAAACACCGGTAAATTCAACCCTTTTCTTCAATCAGTGCAGTCCATTTACGTATGTCTTCCAAAGTCGGCTGATTTGACAAATCCCAACATGATACTATAGGACCCTATTAGGCACACTGTGTTACATAATTTCCTCAGTCAATCCCATTTACCGTGTTTGTACTGTACAGTACATTTTCCAAGTTCCATATTATTTAAACTTTTTTTTTAAAAGAATATCAAACCTAAAGAAGTGAGGTGGAAGATCCTATCTATGATGTGTACTATAATAATGCCTAAATGAGTTCTGCTCTAACCTGCCTATGTTCATTTTTATGTAGTATACAGTCTCCATTATATACATACATGATGTTACCACTGAATACAATCGAAATGCTACAAAGTGGGCAGATTCAAGAACATGCTAATCCTACAAATTTAGTCTCCTTGCAGACCATAACAATGCACCACCACCTAAAAATACCTCTAAATTATTGTACAGCAATAAATGAACCACTGTCACAGATTTATTGGGAATCATTAAACAAAAAAACAAATGATTTCAGCAGAATAATTTTATTGTACTCATAGTCAAATAACTAATTTGATTTTGAAATCATGTTCTGATATTTTACAGATATAATTTATATTGTTTCACTGTTCTCTGGTACCTGATGCAGTGTACACGTGACTGACACGTGTGAAAAACATTACATCACACAGTACCCAAATGTTTCAGCTAAAGTGCTTAATCAATGATCACTACAGGCTATAATTAGGTAACTTTATGGATTATCTCATTGAAGTCTACAAAGCTCATTGATCACATACTTTAATTGCTGTATCCAGTTAATATGCTGATACCTACATGCACTGTGAAATAATGGAATTACATGCTTCAACAGTAACACATACTTATACATATGTTACCAACATTCAGTTGAATATAATGACTAACATACACACACATATTCAATTTACAATTTACTTTGTAACTACATTGTCTTGTACATCAACTTTCATTTCACAAGATGTGATTCATTCAATGATCATATTTTCTATACACAAACCCAATGTTCTTACTATTTTCATGAAAGTTTCTTTGAATGTCCTCGGAGCAAATGTTGAAGCAAAACCATTTTGATCAAAACAAATATACCCATGTCATGTTGACACCTTTTCCATAAACTGAATAACAAAACTATAGGATTTTAAACGTATGTAATCAAACAACATACAAAAAAGTCTATATGCTCTACAAGGAATTCTGTAAGCATTTCTATCACTTCAGACTCTGAATAGGACAGAATATGGCATTATAATTTAGCATTCACACATCCACGAGGATCGTAAGACAATTTGAGTAAACTCATGATGTATGGCAACATAACAGGCCACTTTTAGTGTCAATATATTGTCAACAGTCACGCTGATAGTACTAAAATAACAATGGGAAATTTCTTTCTTCATTCATGTAATCTAAAAAATGTGCACTTAGGTAAGTCAAAACTGTCCATGAAGAAAACTACACTTATTCAGTCAAACACAACACAGGTTTATTTTCATTCAAATTGTGCCTTTACATGTGTGGACACATGTAAAGGCACAACTCAGATCAAAATAAACCTGTGTTCTGCTCAACTAAATACGTGTACAAGGTAAACAAAGTGTTTATAGTTGCCGTCATTGTTGGGTTGGACGACAATTACAAACAATATCTTTATTGTTGCACCGTGCATTTTGAAGATTCACTGAGTATTACACACCAACAAATGCACTAATTTTATATCATATATCAGTCTAAAATTATTTACACTAAAACACTTTCATTGCTCGTACGTTTCGACAGCACGTCGCATATCATCATCAGGGAGCACATATTGTTCCTAGATAAAATCACGTATTAAAATTATAAGTCTTCCATTATCATGAGTGATGTGGCAGCATATCATGTATTTGTGTGTGCGTTGTTTACCGGTGCAGGGAGGTATGTTTTAAATATTTGGGTAGCATGTTAACAAATGATGGAAGATGTACACATGAAATTAAATCCAGGATTGCCATGGCAAAAGCTGCATTCAGCAAGAAG
>JGI20166J26741_12260028_pt1 | contig 17837 bp, 12 predicted proteins | sample TergutCu122P5_FD_26741 | JGI IMG/M metagenome (IMG submission 26741)
ACCGTATGAGAACACAGTGAACTACAAAAGGAAATCGAGACGCCGGGTCTTCTTGCTCACGCGATCGAGGACTTCACCGATATCTTCGGAATTTCGGGGGAGGGGGTTTGAACACCCCAAACCACCCCCCTCGGTACGCCACTGTCTCATTAGTTACACACACAACGGGGATGACACACCTTAAAGTTTAGAGTCTAAACGTAGTAATCTGTGGTCCACACTAGATGATCCGTGGTTTAGAGGTATGAATTGGGATGTCGACGTTAATCCATGAAAACTTGTGATGTCACGTTCAGACTGCGCTGCCATACTAGATAATCTGTGGCTGCGATCGTACGAACGGAAGCAGATCTGAACATTTGGCGGTTCTCATCAAGTGTAATGAAATAGTTCTACTATTAAATTTCCATTCCTTATCACGTATAATAGCTGCGTATGTTGTGTGTTATGTTCTTCTTTGCTGCGAGTGGTAGGTTTCTGGGATTTCAGTGCAGAAGCTACAATAACTCTTGCAGAAGAGAGTAGTAGCATTGTTAATATTTCATTTCATGGAAACGAAATTCTTGAGTTACTGCATAGTAGAAGACTCTGAAATGGATCAGGCTCTGGAAATGAGGAATTTGATAAAAGATGGTAGCATTGTAAGTGGACTTCAAAGAGCCCCGTCTTATGTTCAACCATTCCTAAGTGAGACGGTCGACGAAAATATAATACTCGTATACAAGCAGTTGGTAAGTTTGTATGGTGTTACCACCGTTGATTTAGTTTTATAGGATGCCGATGCTGTAACAGAGACATGTATAAAATATCCGTGAATGTAATGTCACTCCAGTCCTCTATTAAGCGATAGCTTTGTCTGGAAAGAGATTAGACTGCAGGATGTATGTGTGAGGAACAATGTTTCAATTCCAAGTAGGGGCAAGAGGGGCCACTGGCCTCCATCTAGTGCCAAGTTGAAGGATAAGGAGAACCAATTATCTACTCCCCTCCACATCCCTTCACAGTGTGCACAGGGCCAACTTTACCAGTTTTACTTTTCGTACTTTTACTCTTGAGGCAGCATAAATGAGATGTGCTAGGTATATCATACTGTTTGAAGATTCATAGCTTTATTTTTAAGTTTTTAAAAGTTATTGTACAACACTAAACATATGTAGTTTAAATGTTTATGGTTGCCTTCACTGTTAGTGATGTCTACACTTAAGCCTTTTCCTTACAGGTATCACGGAATGTAACAACAAATAGAGTCTCAGTGCCAAATTGCAGTGCAGGTAAGGAAACAATATAGTGTTCCTGCGTTAGGTAGTTTTCACATGTCACTAATTGTAACATTGTTTAAGAGTGTACTTGCAGAATAAACATAGAGTGGGTGAGGTGCTGGCGTGGGCTAAATTATTATCACCAGCATCAGTAACTTGAGGGCAACACGTGTGACCAGCACTGCTGCAAGAATGGGAAAGTATATCAGTTTTTTCCCTGACCGCATCTTTATCCATTGTTCATATGTCTGTTTGTACAGGCTTCTCACTATGCATGTCCTTGTGTTTGCCCCTGTTGTGGGCGTTGCACTGATAACATACATGAATATGTCTAATCACCAGAATGCAGTATGAAATTGTAGTTGTATATAAGAACTTCTGATGATTTGAAAATTGCACGTCACATTGTGTAGTTTAGTTTATACCTACAGATATCTTGGAGGAACATGTTGCCCCATGCTCCAGGGTAGAAGACTTAACTTTACTATTCTATACTGATGAATTATTAGTGTCAGTGTACCAATCTACACAGCATCACATCCCATAAGACAATAGGCTTCCTTTAGACATAGCTATAATTTATGCATTCTAAACCTTAATTAACATAATTTTTACTTTCATCTTTCAGACTTTGATCTGTCAGGTTCTCCTTTGTCATATTCATTTAGTCCAGATGATTATAGTGATACAACTGTTAGTGTTCCAATAAAACACTGGCATAAAGATGAAGAGAGTCATGGTTCACTTTCTGTAATCAAAGCCAGGTATGTGAGATCATTTGTTGGTAGTTGTTAAGTTTCTTATGTTAAGCTGTAACTGTACATTGTTAAGACATCAAAGCAAAAAGGAATTTTACCATTAAACGTTTACTGCCCTTTATATTTTTTGGAACATAAGACACTTTTTCCTGCAAAGTACTGTATAAAGTTCACCTGCATCTTATAATCTGAAAGTGTGTGAATATGATCTTCTAAGAAACTGAGATTCCTGCATTCACATGACTTGTTCTTGGAGGGAGAGGCAGAACTCCATTGTTCCTTCTGCTGTACTGGTTTTTCAGTCTCACACAGTGAGGTGTGTATCTCATAACAGAATGTGTAGTAAACAGAAAAGGATTTTATATACTGTAGGTTAAATTAAATATCAGGTCAGATCAGAATGACTTAAACTGAAAGAATGATACATGAAAGGAGATGGGAAGAGGGAGAATTACATAAGTTAGAATATAATAAACACTTTTACATACATGTTGCAAATTGGTTTGACCTGGGAGGGAACATGAAAAAAATGAGTGACAGTCCACAGAAACAAGAGAATTTGTGTCTACACATACGATTATTTTTTAAGTGAGTAGATGAGAAGTTACTTGTGAAATCAGCGATTTTGCTGGGACAGCTGTTACGTGTTATGGATTTATGAAAAGTTGTGGCATGTGAAACACAAAATGGTTGTTAAGTCCTGCAAGAAATGTAGGATCAGATATCCCTTTAATGGTACCAAAGATTTTGCACTGTTTGAAGAAAGTGAAAGTCTGGTCTGCAACAGAAGTAATGATGAGTGTGACAGTAATGATTTTAGGGAATTCTTGTGGTCAGTAGAGACTCTGTACTTTACTGCCATTTTTTTTAATAAGTATTTGTGAATTTGAGCTGCAAATATTAAGGAATTTTTTTCTCCCCATAAATTTTCCACCTTAAGCCTTATGGTCCAGATAATATGGTAACAGGCACTAGAATGTCAGTGGTTTAAATTTCCTTTGACAGTATCCAGTGTCCTGCTGTATGTGTCCTTAATATATGTGGCAGCATTAAATGATAGTGATCATCTAAACCAAATTTGGTTTTCAAATAATATAAAAATCAGAAAAAATGTTCTTTGTGTAATAAGTATGTCCCAAGAATTAATTGAAACAAGTTTATTGATTCACTCCTGTACATAAATGCCAAAGAGACTTGAAAAATTTCATGGACATGCAAAGTCAGCCTTGCTGATGCTTAATAACAATTTTTTAACAAACATATATAATTATTTAAGAAACAATATAATGAAACACATTGAGAAATATGTGCTTAGTACAGTATAATACTTCTGGTATGCTTGCTTCCTTTGTTTAATTATACAAAATGCTGTGAGGCTTGCAGAAGATTGTATGCTGGACATAAAATTTATGTTACAGGTTTCTGTATGACTTCTTTTTTTGAAATATTTCACATTCCAATAAATATTTAGTGAGTTATGCTCAGATTGCATGCAGAAATGCATGTACAGGTACATCTTCATGCATGTTTTCCATTATTGTTAACTTTTAACAAAATTTGATATGTGTCAACAACTCTTAGTAAGATCCTAGTACAGGGGACGCAACTCTTGAGTGTCAAGTCACCTGGGTGACTGAATTTTCTATGGTGGCACATAATATTTGTAGTTCCCATTTACTGAGCTTGCTTTACGTGACCCTTTTGGGGTGGCTTCTAGATATTACAAAAATCTGTGCACCCCTGTTCCAATATTATGTTTCTTGCAAATCTGCTGAGTAGTTCTTTAGTTATGTGCATACAGACAGTTAAGTATGGCAGAGCCAATATATTTGCATTTTTGTATGTTAACATGCCAAAGTCCTGCCACCAATTCAGATGTAAGATGAGAAAGGTGAAAGAAACTTTCCCTATGATGACCATTTTTCTGGAGGATTGTAAGGAGATAAGCAGTATTGTGTCCATTTTTTTTTTTTTATCAGAGCTCCACCATAAAGGATTATTTTGGGATAGTATCCGTATGGATTTATAATCTGAATAGTAAAACACATTTTAATTTTGCCTTCATAACAAACATACCATCTACCTGTAGAAGTCATGGAAACCCATTTCAAAATTAGTGGCATTGGCAATGAAATTATTGTGAAAGAACAGTGTTAACCATGTTCTTACCAAATGTAAAATTTGTATTCAATCCAACTGTGAGCTTTGCCATGAGACTGCAAGCTGTAAAACCTACATAAGTCCTTTTCCATTGTGTTTTTGTTTATAGGAAGATTCTGAGTTTGTGTAGTCTGCATCTGCAATGTTGGAAAGTTCCTACTTGGGTAGTCTGTGATGGTTCAGATCCTCAACAAAGTGTTTTGCTATCAATATTTCATAACAGGAAGAGTGGCTGGGTGACTCGTAACATTGTGCGATTGTTGGGGCACTGGAGTTATAAACAGGCTGAAAAATGTGCAGTTAATATGAAGAAAGAACATCTTTCATTGGCCAAAATTCCAGGATGTGAGGTTTGAAATTTGTATTGCATGGACTACTTTTATTCATATTGGTAAATGTAATGTATCCTGTGTTCTTGAAGAAGCATTTAACGGTATTAAATGTTATTGTCCTGGCATGACATATGTAAAATGCAGTAACCACACACAAGGTGGTGAAAATTAGTGCAGTGCAGGGATGGAGCCACTTAGTTGGACTGTTGGCAAACGAGTACCACTTAGATCTGTATGCCTGATTTGGAACTTATCCTTTTCTTATTACTTAGAAGCTTATATGATGGCATATCCAAAAATTTGTGGACTGAGCTGATAATGAAATAAATGCTTACATTTTTTATTGATCGTTGTTACACTCTTCAAAGTAGTCTACTTCCAAATTTATGCAACAGGTCCAGCATTCTTGCCACTTCTTGAAGCATTACTGGAACTGACTTCTTGGAATGACACATAGGACTGTCAGTTATTGTTTCAGGGTTATCTGCAACCAAATTGTCCTCATGTTTTAGTTGAGAAAACCACTGTAATGGCCATGCTCTGCCCATACCATCACTGAAAGCTGTTTCGAGCATTTCTTGCCCTTATGGTACAGTTTTCTCAAGTTTAATTTGAAACTTAATGCATTTGTCTTATTCCTTCAATCCAGCCCTTAGAAAGTTGCTGATTTCACTGAAAAAGCTGAAGAATAAAGACCTGTTGAGATTGCAGAAGGTTATGGCTGCAAAACTGACTAGACTGACTCAGAAGTTAGTGATATGATGACACCTAACGGTAGAAAGCTGTACTACTTGTTGTTTTCTGTTCTGGCACTGATTTTGGAAACTTTTGGTTATGCCTGTGTATTAATATTTTTTCCTGGGGTCTTACCAAGCAACTGTTAAAGAGACCAAGTCAACAGACAAGAAATGGGAAAAATACCTCATCACCACATTGCAGAGTTAATTCTTATTTACATTTGGCAATTGGTTCTTGTCTGTTTCATCCAGTGTAAAACATAGATGTTTTATTGCCGTACAATCATATTGCTTCCTTCATGTCGGTGAGAAATACTTAGGCACATTGCCTACTCTTTGGAATGGTTATTAAAACTGCTTCATCCCTTTGTTTGTTAGTGTGCATTTGGTAACACAAGAACTGCTAAATGGATTTTTATGAAATTTGATATTAGTAAATTTTACAATAACATGCAGAATGCTTTCAGTTTTACTTAGATGGTAGATGTTTTAACTACACTTTACATGAAGACCTACTTGCATACCTGGGTGCATGTTGAGCATAGGTCACTAAATATTTATTGCAACAAAAAGTATTTCAAAAAATTGTTGAGAAGAATGAAAACCACCAATAACCTTCAGTGTACAGCCTTTAAATCTCAGGTTTCTGCTGTTGCTGCAGCACTGTTCAGTTGACATGCCAACTATGGAACAGTATTGTTTCTTTCAGCCATTTTCTTCTCCTTCCATTGGTACTATATTCCTGGGTGTGACTTGACCTCCTCATTGAGCTTCTGCCACTTCTCTCTTGACTGGACATAATTCTCCAATTTCTGCACCCGTCCTGTGCGACGTTGTTCTCTAACTCAATGCACCACCTCAGCTTTGGTCTACCTCTTCTTCTGTCTTCATTTCCTCCTGGTTTAACACAAAGGACTTTTCTTTTGTGTATAAGGGTGTATATTTAAGGGAGCAATGTTGTCCCATTTGGCCATTAATGCTGAAGTACAATATGTTTTCCATTAGTCTTACGGTTTTTGAGATATTTAAATAAAAACGACAGTATCCATACACTTCTGAAATTGTATATTCAACGATCACCAGTGGTCTTGTGAATACGCATGAAGATTACCAGTATCTTATCATTGATAGTAATTCTTTGAAGATACTTTCAGACTGAAATCTTAGTTCTGCATGTACATATATGCATGTATATATTTAATTAAAATATATTTTGACTTTATGGTATGACTGTTGGTTTGAAATTTAAGTTTTGCCTATTTCAAGAAATTAAACATAAGAGCAAACATGTCAGAACTGATGTATTGTGCATACATTTCCAGTTTTTATTGGGGTGGAGTGTGGGTGGAATTATCCCCTTTCATAAAACTGAAGGAATTGACAATGCAACGCTCTTTTGTCCAACTTGTCCATAGCTGTAACAGTTTTCTGCTTTTACTGAGATTTGCTTGATGGCTGAAAGTTAACACCTTCCATGGCATTAAACATTATTGTTTTGCTACTAATGCACATACTGCACCGTTCCTTGAAGAATTTTAATTAACTTATTATAATTCATTATGGTGGTGATTGGGTGTGGCTGGCATGATCGTAGACAGTGGCACTGGAGCCACCACTACCTGTGTCCTGTATACTTAACAGAGCTTCCACCTGAAAGAGCCAGTTCAGTTGTTGATTTGTGACCCAGTTACTGCCTGCTATCCTATTGCTAACTTGATAGATGGGCCACACTCTGCTTATGTTGCTGCTACCTCCAAGAATATTACTGAGAAACTGACGTTTTGTAGTGTTGTGATTTCATAACCGAGGCTTCAGATTTGTCAGTCCATGTGGAAAGGTGGACTGATTAGCAGATATAATATTGATGATCACTCCAACTACCTCTGCCCTTTTACTATTGGACAGGTGACAGATTATCTGGACCACCTTAATTAACTGCTGTTTACATTATTGCATAAGGATTAACCACTCCATTAACTGCTTTCAGCTAAATCTATTCCTCCAAGTGGTCCTCAGTTGACTACATGTATTGTCCCTAGGCTACCATGGGGATTTCTAGGTTTCCTGAGAAGAAATTATTATGTGACTAAGTACCGCCTACCACTGAACATATAAATCCAGGAAATCACTAGCTGTGACCGATAGTTTCCATGACCTGACAATTGAATTTTACTGTTACATTGGAAATTATATTGTGAATGGGAATTACATGCTGCTTGATTATTGTATACCGTTTTACTTCATTACCACACTCATTTGGAGGGTCAAAAACACCATTAACTGTAAAGAGCTTCATGTAGTACCAAAACTGTAATGTGTCCTCTAATATTGCACCATATTAGGACATTTTCTAGGTTATGAGATAGCTGTCACACTGGGCACACTGTGTTTTAGAAATAATTGAATGAGTACACTCAGTCACATTTGAGTGACCTGCTTGTTGCCTTTAGAACTCCCTGAAGGATGGTTGCTACCCACTATGCTAACAGGGTTCACATAATATTATACTCAGTAAAGTATAATGTTCAACTTCTGTTTAATCTGTAGAAAGGTTTTGCCCCTTGCAGTTTTATTTTAATTTTTCACCTGATAATGACGTTAAAAGCTTATTTTTTATGTAAAAACTTTCTTTTTTTCTACACATTTTGTGTAGTAGCTGTTGGTGTAGTGTTGTATAGTGACTAGGCCATGGGCTGGATGTCTGGGCTTTATTTGCAACAAATAGGTATGCCCTGAATGTGAATTAATTGCATTTACTAAAGTTGGTATAATTAAGTAGTTGGGTGATTAGGGTTTGATTCTCACATGGTACAGGAATTGTTGTCTTTCCCACGGTGTTAAGAATAGCTTAGGGACACAGTCTTCTGCCCAGTGAGTTGTGTGGGCCTCTTGGCAGGAGTAAAGCAGTCTCACTCACTTCCAGCTGTTGTCAGGGTTGAGAAAGGATGGAGCTATATGTAAACTTCCCCAGATGTGTTCACGATGTGATATTTTACCTTCTACCTGACATATAACAAATACAGGCTAACATTTTAATGATCTCTGACAATATTAAATATGAAGTTATCAAGGAATTGTGTGGTATTTGCTGTATGCATTGGTTTCACATGACCTGTGAGCTAATTTAACAGATGAAACCTAACAGCAGCAATGTCATTCAGACCTTTTGAAGATGCAAATTACATGTGTTATTGCTCAATTGTTTTCTTTTTTTTAAAGTGACACATAGGTCTTCATACTGTAACATTTAATTTTCAAGGATTTTGAACTTTTGAATTGTTCCTAATGCAACCAAGGTTGCTTATCATTGATGTATGCAGTGAAATATTGCTTATACTCTGATAATTTACAAACTGTTCATAATGATGTGTTTCAGGTGAAAATTCTTATGGAACATGTATATTACATCCAACAGTCAGACTATGAAAACCCTACACAATCCAGCATATCAGTTCATCTCTCATGGTCTAGTTCATCCTTTACTGCCATACCTCCAGATTATGCGGATGCTGTTGTGGTACGAATATTTTTTCACGTCTTTTGACCTAAATACATGTTGGGATTACAGAAGTTTATCTGTGCCTTTGTACACAGACCAATTAGTTTTAAGGTAGAGTAGGCATGGCAGTTTCTGGTTGGTGAAAGTTTATTCATTTTGAGCCAGGAGATCTGATGCAGTGTGTGCCACTGCCAATACCGAAACAAATTTTGGTAGATTGATTAATCAACTTGTGAAATTTTTCTGTTATTCAACATGTTTCCATTTCAAGTCTAAAATATGTTCAGATGACCTCTCAAATTTCAGTGCCTTGAAGTCATTAGTACTGGCAAATGTGTCAGTTGGTGGCAATTACACATTTCTGTATGTACATTTCTAATCATTATCTTGTTACTTCCATATAGCTACCGTGGCTATTCAACAATGTGTAGACATGACACCATTTTAGGACTACATGTTAAAGATATACCACATAGAAATTCACACTGTTATGAAATCTGTTTGGTAGTTGTTGCGGGTGTATTAGGGTCTGATTTATCTACAATGTTAATATGCAATTTCAGTTTTGCACAACAGCTGGTAATTCCTTTAGGTCATCATGCCAGCTAGATTTTGTATGGTTACTCCTAATATTTGTGGATCTTCAGAATGGGATGTCTGTCATGTGCCTTGAATTTTGAGGAGGCTGTTAGATTTTTAGAAAATTTGTGCTCGCTTCATACAGTATGTATCAGGAAGTTGGATGGTAAATATTTAAGGCACTGCAATATTTTATGAGGTGAAATTACCTAAGGTTTATATAAAACTAGCCCATTAAGAAATTATTTACTACCTTTGGAACACAGGTACAAGAGGGTTCAATGTTATCAAAGTGTTAACCATGTGAGACTAAAGATTAAAATGACATGCCATAATAAACTAAAGATGGTATTTTGGTGAACCAAGAACTGTCATTCGTCTGAATAATTTAAACACTTCGTGCATTTCTACTTCTCACATAATACATTATCCTGCATTGCACAAACCAACCAACTAATGCCATGTATTCTGAATACAAAACATATACAGAAACTGTGTGGGCAAATGCAGGTTTATGAAAATCACAATATGTGGCACATACAGTTCTCACTTGGCATGAATCAGTTGATGATGATGGTGATGATGATGATGATGATGATGATGATGATGCATGATGCATGATGCATGATGCTATGCTGCTTTATTTGGTAGGAAATGCTTGTTGTACTTGAGGAGGCAACCAGTCCAGCTGAGAAGTTGTGGAAACAGTTGAAGTTTCTGCATCAGCTTGTTTCTTTGCCTTTGGTATTTAAAGGGAATCACGGAGCCGACTGCATTGAGCTCCCCATTATACAATGTAATAGTGGGAATGGCAACAGAACAGAAACTGCTGATGTAATTAGCCTTCTCCAAAAAATGGATTATTGTACTATGCGACGTGCAGGGACTACACATTCTGCAGAGGTAAGAAAATATTAAATATGTTCAGTCTCATTATTTTCTCAGTGTGCACATGTCTCTTGTTATGTTTGTGTATTTGTTGCTGGTTTATCTGTTGCTCCCTGTCCTCTATCTGTCGCTACACATACTCTGTTTGTGAATCTGTTGCTACCTGTAACTTGTATGTCTATCTCGTTCTACCTATCCTTTCGTCCATTTTATCTGTCGCTGCCTGTATTCTTTTACACAGTGCATCTTGTGTACCAGTTCTTTTTTATTTAATTTGGGGCTTACTTGTAGATTAAGGTTAAAATATCATTAATCTCTCTTATGATTGTATGGGTGTGAAACTCACATTAAGATAAGACAAGGATAGAGTGTGTTTGAGAGTGAGGTGCTTAGGAGAATATTTGGAACTAAGATGGGGGAAGTGAGAGAAAAGTGCATTATATGGAGCTTCATGACTTGTACAATTAGGGTGATAAAATGAAGGAGTATGAGATGGGTGAAACATGTAGCATGCATGAAAAACATGAAAAATTTCTGTATTTTAGTTTGATATTCTAAAGGAAGTAGATCATTTAGATACCTAGGCATGGATGGAAGGATAATATTAGGTTGTGTTATAAAGAAAGAGGTGTAATTTTTTGAAGATATGGACTAGTGGCATATACCTATAAAATGGTAGGGATTTCAGTTTCTCAATTATCAGTTATTAGTTTGGTGTTTTAATTGCATGGGCCAGAGTTAAACTGCAAAGACAGTTCACCTGGCATTTTTGGCAGATAAAGTGTTACTGGGGCATGTTTCACCCTGCAGATAGTGTTCTTGCCTGCCAGTTGTCATTCCATTCATCATTCAGGCATGATCAGGTGATGTCATTGCTGACTGAAACTGCAGTAAAGAAGCTGAGTTTTTGTCAAAAAGACTGAAATTTTTCAACCTGTTTCTATCAAAATGAAAAATCTGGGTTGACATGAACTTCATTTTCTGCTTTTTATGTAAAGGTTGCATGAGTTCTGTCACAGTATCAGTGCTGTGTGTTTGTGTACAGGGAGGCTAGTTTTTATTTCTGTCTCAGTGATATACTCATTATTAGTTTGTTTGCACAGTACTTCCTTTTTTATGCCACGGTTGCTGAATTGTTATATGTTTTGGCCACTCTGTGGCCATCATCAGGCATTTCTCAAAAGTTTGAAACCTAGAAAATATGTTATCATATAATACCATACATTGTACTTTGTGAAAAAGCTAAGGACCAGAACTTATACATGTAGTTAATAACAATTAAGTGTGTGAGATTTCAGGCATCTGCCACAATATTGTTGATGTTTTTACTTCTTTGGGCTGTTATGCAACTTTGGTTGGTAGCTGTTTACCAGTGTTTCAGGACAGCTTATCAGTCCCATCTGTAAAGGTTAAGCAGTCCAGGTTGGGTCCAATTGGCTGTCCTGATATGCTGGTAGACAACTACAAACGTATGCTGCGTAATAGCCCAATCAAAGACCTCTACATTTAGTACTTACAAGGACTACCTGATGACAGACAATCAAAGTGGTCAAAACAGGCAGCAGTGTAATTATTGTGGGATAGATAAGGAAGTATTGTGCATATGGCACAGTCATTTAGTAATTTTACATAGTTTACCCATTTGAATACCACTTTAATTGTTTTGCATATTGTAAGATATTTGATTGTAGCATCATGGGATTTCTGAACTTCTGCTTTTGCTGACAGAACAGATTGTCTCAGAAACTGGATATTTCCTTCCTCAGTGGTCCAGTGTTGGAGATTAGCTCTTTCTAATGGATCTGATTAGGCGCTCCTTTGGATTCTTACCTGATGATGGAAAAACAGTCAGCATGTGAAATCGTATGTCCTATAAGGAGTATTAGACAATTGAGATATTCCAGGAACCTATTAATGCTAAGTGCAGTATATCAGCTTCAGAGCCCTCTAGATTTTATGATTTACTTTACTTCCAGGAACCGCAAACTACAATGCACCTATATAGATCAGTTCAACAAGCTGTTTCTAGTAGGTCGACCCTCTATCTCGACTTCATTCACCATCTGTTCATGTTACTGTCAAGTATGTATCGGTGCTAATTTATGTTGGTGTTAGAAACATAGAGCAAAACCTACTTTATGCCAGATTTGTCTTGAGGTAGGACACAGAACTGTCATTCTGAGTTTGATCCCAGGTCAGATGTGTGTGTGAGTGTGTGTGTGTGTCACCCTCTGTCTGTTTATCTGCCTGAGTCCTCCCACTGTGCCAATGATAAAATTTTTCTTAATGTACAGAATACCGAGTTGTCCACCCCGGCTGGTTTAGAAACTGTATTAATCTGTAGGTCCCCTGTTGCATATCAGCCTCGTGATCAGGCACTTCCATGTCAAGTTGCACAGCAGAAATATTTGTGTTTGGATGTTTTTAACATTTTGTGTTCTCATCATTCACATGGAAAGTTTAATTATCATGAAGTTAGTTTGTTTAGTTTTTTACAATATCAAATTTCAGAATGTTCGTAATTTGGTCAAAATTGTCCTGCATTTCACGCTTTCAAACATGGTACCTCTGATTAATCGAAGGTAGAGACCTCCTGAGAGTTTGTTTTAAAGCTGATGTCACACACTTTACAAGTATGCAGTATATGTTTATTGCTTAATGTACAAGTCGAGGCACATGTAATTAAATTTTTGACATTGATTTTCATTTTCTATACACAAGAAACACTAGCCAAAAAGTACCAGGTGGTTCATGTTACTTGCATTATATTATACAGTTTATAAGAGAGTGGGCTGATGTTTAGAACATGTTAGGAAAAAATGTTCCATATGCTGCAAGGCCGATGTGTTCTGCACCACATCAGTTAGTGTTCCAAGAAAATTCTGTATCGGCTGGTAGTATTGGCTGAATAATTGTTTTTTTTTAAATCTGTATTTAAAACAAATTCAAAGCAAGAAACTTCAGTCAGGAAAAGAATTTTAGGAATTATAAATACAAATGGCAAATGTATTAAAACCTTCTGAAGCAAAGGAAAGCACTGTGTTTGAAATTTCCTTTTCAGTGCAGGAATGTGACTTCTAGCCAATGTTTCCATGCAGTAAAATCTGTGCTTTAACGCATTTTGTGTCCTTGCTTGATAATTTTTATATAGAAAAATTGTATTTTGTCGAAATTGCCTTTTTCTCACTGATACAAATTCTCATAAGTTATTTTTATATAAGAATATGAGAAATCATCCCCATACCTTACCACCTGTACTTTGTATATTCTGGTTTATATTAATGTCCAGTATGTGGTTTGTTTTCTACATGAGTTGCAACTTGTCCACAGATTGGAAATAACATTAGGAAGATATGTGATAGACCACATAAAAATGTGCTGTGTAGTATGCAAATATCAAGATTATATTCTAGGACCCATATACAAAACTTTACGATGTCACATCCCAGAAAACCTGCTGATTCACATACTATATTCTTTACAAACTATGAGTAAATACCAACATTTATATATTAATATCAGTATGAATATTGTGTAATGTGAGGTTTTGGCTCAGATTGCAGAGACTGTGAAAACTTGATGAATTGCTTGCTGCTTGTATTTCAAGAAGTACAGTCTGGAAATGTGAAACTCTTTGTAAGTAAACAGTTTGACATGTTATGTAAGTGTATTGATGTGATATGGAAACTTTGAGATTTAAGTAGTTTGAACTTACGGTAATGGAGGGAGTGATAGACACAATAACACCAACAATGACTGGACATCATAGGCTTCCTTCTTAAGAGATTTCTGTCCGTCTCTCTCTCTCTCTCTCCATCACTGTTTTCAGACCAGTTCTGGGGCCTAACCAGTCTCCTATCCATGACTGTCTGGGGCTGTGTGCCAGGATGTAACATAGCCAGGTCATGAAATTGCCCCACTCAACTCTATCTAATGCCATGGTGTAGAATTCATGGAATTATGCCTCCATTCCACTGTACATTTTCATTGTTCAGTGCTTAATTCAGCACAGGGACAGCTTTGCCTTACCATATGGGGGTTGTTAATGTATGAGGGTTTTTTAGAGTTAACTTGGTATTGTTCTAAACAAAGGAGTAGAGGCAGTTGGAATTAGGCTTTGTGGGTACTGGGCAGGCACTCCATTAAGGTTCCAGTCAATAGATCCTCTCTGCGAAGAAGCCCTTGACCTGCTGCTGCAGCCATGGTAGCAGCGCAGCCTTGATGTCTCCATCCAACGCAAATCTATGACACTTCAGCACGTCCAACATTCCAGGTCCCGGATATGCTGTTGTGGAACACATTGAGGCTTTTGCATGGCCATCAAGAGAAAGTATCCCAGCGTACTTACAATGGATGTCACTGTGGTGTGCATTGTCCAGGACACATTGTATTCCATGCACTGGAAGGTGTTCGACCATCTTCCCTGTAGCCTGGACCTTCAACTCTGTGACCTCCATGTGTTGTGTCTTTTCTAGGGAGCATTCAAAGAGCTGGGAATTTGGATGAGGTGAAGTTACCGTGCCCACAGTGGTGCTTTGCTTTCAGCAGTGGCCCAGGGATTTCTGTACAGAAGGGATCCACTGGCTGACATGTCAATAGAATGCATGTGGGGAATTTTAACAGCCTTTACTAGTTTATTGAGGAACAATCCCTGAATGGGTTTGGTATCAACAAAGCTTCGACATGTACCAGGATCTCTGTAAGAGCTTTTGACTTGAAACACAGAAGATAAAAGTGTTCTACTTGTGTGTGGTCTTAATGTTTGTTCTTGTATTTACCTGAATATTAGATTCTAATTTTTGCTAATTCATCATTTGCAAAATGGAGGGGTTATCTTATAGTGCCACATAAAATTAAATATGTTCCTGTATACATATTTTCCTGAAAATCGAAAGATATTGAAGGTGGGTTATCTAATATTTCAGTACATACAACCTGTCTGTTCTGTATAGATTTGAAAAACAGGGTTATATTATAACAAATTGTTTACTGGGCTTGAAGTTCAGAGCAGATGCCATTTATGTTGTAATTGGAAGATATATTGGATTCAAAGATGCATTGCTTATCATGATTTTAAATATATGATTTTTATTTAACCCTGTAATTTGCCAGTGAGGTTATTTAATGTTACAAATATTCATTATCTGGACCCAACAAATGCGCTTGTCTGCCCTTTGATGAGTGAAACGTGGTCAGTTAGTAGATTTTTTTTTTTAATTTATGCATTAATCTCCTCTCCCACAGTTCTTTCATTTCTCCACAGATGCTGAATAATAAATATGAATAGTAAATCATATTTCTTCTATGCATTATGTTCTTATGGACACTAGGTCTGTTTTATGTGTCTGACAACAGTGAACAGGATGGTGCAGATGCCAGTAGGTGCGATTTATTGTGTGGTGAAGTGTCTGGCAGGTACAGATATTTCTGACTGTTGTACACAGCCAACAGCTGTTGACAGGATCTGTTATAATGAAATTTAAATTTATGTAGTACATTTTAATGCTATAATTGAATTTGTTATAACTCAAATTGACTGTGTAACACTGTAACTGGATCTTAAGAGGTGTGAGAACAGCACATGCAAGGTATGCATATAATGTAACCTCAGGGGATGAGACCTGGGCATTGATTGGAGGATAAATTGGTTGATGATAGGGTACAGAGATGGACTTGTATGAACATTTTGATGAACTTTGGGACCCATAAAAGATGTGGGGTATTTCTGTTTGAGGTCTAAGTTTTCTTCTGAGACTTGAAATGTTTTCTGGTAGCTAGTCACTAGTGTTTTGGAGGAACCTGCCTCCAGGTGACTGCAGCAGGGTTCTCCAAACCATCAGTAACTAGCTACCTGACTGCATGTAATCACATCTTAAGGGAATTTCATGGTCAGTACAAGGACTATTGTCTTCATGGAGTGAAAGTAAACTGATTTTTTCTTCCATTGTCATGTACCATGTGTTGCACGTGTAGCTTACTTCCTTCCTATGTTTTTCAGGTGCACCCAAGAAATCCTACCAAATTGGCTCACATTCTGAGAGAACTTATGCGTGGTGGGTCACCAGTACCTGCCATCACCGGGATCACAGCAATAGAATTACTCATAGAGATCGGACTGGAGAAATTGTCCAAGGATTATACACACATTTTTCTCAGTTCTGACTTAGCAACTTCAGAGCAGTTGAAATTGTCTTCGTGTAATGTCAATGAGTAAGTAAAATTCTCTGTGTTAATAAGTAATGTACAATGCTTGTGTGATTGTAAGATGACCTTGAGTTTGAGGCTTTGTCATTTATATTTCCTTCTCCGATCTGAAAGTATCTGGCATTAATTTATTACGTTTTAGTATTGTTGTGTCTGGTCTCTGTCCATTATCTAGTCTTCTGTACAGAACACATCTTGGAAACAGTCTGGTTTCCGTCGAAAAGGTGCAGAGACACCTACCTACAGACGAGTAGAGCGCTCGGTGCCGAGGTGGTGTGTGACCACATTCCCTGTCACATTCTCAATACCACATTATCAGCTAATGTTGTCTATGTTGAGTTGTAGGGAGTCCTTTTGGGTGCTCACCAGTTGTGTTATATGTTCTGTGTTTGCATTCTTTGTGAAGAGATGCACCTTTCTCTCAGCCTTTAATTCAGACAGGGTACAAATGCCCCGTAAGTGTGTGAACAGTGCAGATAACTTCTGTTATACATGTGGATAAATTAAATCACATTTGATTCCAGGTAACATGCTTTAACCCTGTTGATAAAACTAGCCTACTTCCTGTACTTTGGTTGTAAAGTAGGCAACTAGGACAAGAGGTGGGCTCCGTATGAGTGCTGCACATCCTTTTCATCAAAGCTGAATGCTTGGATATATCGCAAAGGATATTCCATGCTGTTTGGAGTTCCCATGATATGGAGAGAGCCAGCAAATCACCTCACAGAATGCAACATACAGTGCCTCGTATTCAGAATGGGATTGGCAAGAAAAAAGTGGACACTGGAGTACCCAAATATACCATCGGCTATTCGTCCATTGCCTCATGGTGAAGGGTTGCCTATTCCAGAACCCCCCGACAGTTTTCCCTAGACTTTGATGAGGAAGAGTAGAATACACCTGAAGAAACACAGCAGCCGTCTACTTCAAGATATCTGGAATTTTTTATGAATGGAACCTCTGATGAAACACACAAAATCATGCAGGAAGGACTTTATAACCTCATCAGAAACCTAGAATTGTTGAAGAATAAAGCAGGTCTGTTGTCTTAAAGACTTCAATGGTGGAATGTTGTGGATGACACTGTGAAAGTGAGAGCATTTCGCTCCTGCCAAAAGGACTTTGAGCAGTTCTTCGTAACACAAAGTGAACTCAGTGCTTGTAAGAATGTCAAGGTCTGATGGCAACAAAGAACATTAGGCACAATCTGGAAGACTGATGACTATTTATAGACTCTTCCATGCATTGCCTGAAAGCAGTGTTGTTGGACAAGGGAAATATACTGCCTTCAATCCCTGCTACCTGTGCCATCCACAAAAAGGAAATACGAGGGCTGTTCAAAAAGTATCGGACCTTTGGTCGGCAAAAATACAATTATTTATTTGGATGTCTGAAACCCTAATCCCCTTCAAAGTAGTCTC
>JGI20166J26741_12261139_pt1 | contig 17836 bp, 5 predicted proteins | sample TergutCu122P5_FD_26741 | JGI IMG/M metagenome (IMG submission 26741)
GGGGGGGTTAGAAGATAGAATAATAAGGCGACTGCGCGCTGCCTAATGTTACTGTTAAGTCTGATGGAGTAAGTAATGAGCTATCGGCCATATGTGAGTGAAATAACTTGTCGAAATAGGCCACAGACCCGTCTGAAGCGTGGGTGGGAGAATATTGTTAATAAAACCTACCTTAAAGAAACTGTGTGTGAGAAACTGGACTGGATTTTTCTTGCAATCCAGTGATGGGCTCCTGTAAGCTACGTAAGGAGCCTTCGGCTTCCATACAAGGCGGGGAAATTCTTGGCCTAGTCAGCGAGCAACGGCTCTTTAATAAGATACCTGCTTCACGGAATTACCCAAATCAGTACTCTATCACCCAAACTGGTTCCCCTTATATTAAAACAAACCAACTGAATGAAATATGAATGGGGCTTTGAGTGCTTCACAACAAGTTCCGCATTTACCAATCGATACGGCGCAACATACAAGAAAGTTTGGATATCCAGAAATAGCGCTATATAAAATTCAAAACTCACAATTTTGCATTAACTGGTCAGTGTCTATAACGCTGGGTACGTTCCGTCTTCGACAGCACCGACATGAAATCCGCACTAATATGCAACATAACAAACCTGGGACATCAGAAGTCGGCACCACTTCACATACTTATTACGGCGACAAATCATGACAACCAGCCAGTGGGTACTCAAGGTGCAATGTGCACTGATAACTCAGGTGCAAATGTAATATTCGATTAAGTTTCAGTCGTCGCGAAAATTAATGAAATTCGCACTTAAAGCCACTACCTAACTGCAAAATTTAAAATTCTGCCTGGACTGATGCACAACATTTAAGGTACACTTCACCTCCGAACGTTTGGTAGCAACCAGTGCCATGTTGGGACAGCAGACTATCATGATTCGACAGTTGTTACAGGATGAAGGGCACGCAGAAAAAATCCTTACTTTTTTAACAGTAAATAAACAAGCTAAAATTAATGGATGCTCTCTGCAACATCGGCCAAACAGAGAGAAGCGTCCTGAATTACGGTACGATCTTTTGTACAGCGTATCAACACCATATAAAGTCATTTACTTCAATCCATACACTGCCTGCCGTGCAACCTAACCCTTCATTCCAGTGCACATCTACACAGCATAATTACCAAAAGACGTACACTTACTTCCTAAATTCATTATCTGAAACTGGACTTAATGCTCCTGAACTACATACATTAGATCTGATTCCACAACGCAGACAAATCGCGATATGTCCAGACATAAAGCGATGTGACCATTCGTTCTGGGCAAATCTGAATGTCGTTAAATAGTGAAGCACATTATATTTAATTTTTTTTTTTAATAAATTAAAACCAACAGGTAGCCTGTGTTTAGACAGCAACACCCAACTGCTTACAATTTACCCCCTACATGTTTTGGCCCTTCATGGGCCATTACCAAGAAGCCACAGGAGATAAATTACGGGCAAACAGGGGTTATTCTCTAAGCACGGTATAGGTTATTAGTTGGTTATAATTTCTAAGATTTACTAAGAAATACACGGTAATATGCAACGCTTTAATATACGAGTATGTTCAAACGCCCAAGCAGGCGTGGTCAGATCCTAAAGCGAACTTCGTGCTAACATATTACGCCGTCAAGACAGCGTAGTCTGCTCCCGTCCTTCGTATTAAGAAGGTCCCCTCTGCATATACTGACGGGCTGTCATAAGTGACATCTCGAGCAATTTCCTGAAGATGCGAGCCAAATAGTTTTATGTGCATTCGCAACTCTCTTAAAATCGTCCCGTCCGTCTGAACACATGAAACAAGTCGCGAACCATTAAACGGATTTTAATGAAGATCGGTAGTGGGGAGTTTTACTAAAATTTGTGGACACAAGCAAATTTTCGTTCAAGTCGGAAAAAATTAACGATCACTGTACATAACAAATGTGCGTCTCTGCGAGTAACCCGTACACAGTTCACTAAATATTTATCGGCGACAAAAACATTTCATGCCAAAGCTGGTGATCAAAATAATACACGTATTTTATTCCTCACACACCTTTTGCATTAAGTCTTACGGATTTCAAGACAATTAAATAGGAAATGTCACGACATGTTATGCTCCTGAACTTGTACATTGAACAATCAACAACGGTCTTCCAACGACACGCGAAAAATACAGATCAATCGACGATGCTTTCCGAACGCAGACGACGCTCGGTACAAGACGAAGCATTCTTCCACCCAATCTTACAGCACTTAATTCACTATCAACATACAGCTCTACTACACTGAAATACTATCAATTTATTCGTACATAAGGGCATTAATACTTCTGGAACTTATCTGAACAAATACTTAAAACATTTTAGCTTATCGCAGTAAATACTCGGGAATGGACGTTGGCATGCTGGCTGTAATTCCTTCTGCCTAACTCCCCTACTGACGACCCTGTTAACACAAACTTTCGGTCACATCGCGATACGCCAACACAGTAGCGACAGAATTGGAATCCTTGAGCAAGAAACAAGCGTGGTCGAACAGCAATGCTAATGTGATTCGAGGTTTTCACGGCGTCGTTGCCGCTCTTTCCCTTTTTACTGCAACCGATTCTCCAAAGCAATTTATTCGTCTTGGACTACCCCGAAGATGGAGGCAATAAGCTTCGCCTTAACACTGGTAACAAATTACCAATGAACACGGCGTCATATCCCCGAAGACTGTAACCTTCAAAATCAGTATTACTGTGAAATGGAGAGGAGGTGCCCCATATACTGATAGCAGGGATATGCACAAACCTGTCACAACTTCTTACAGTTTGTTACTTCCTGATATTATTTACATGCACAGTACCGGCAAGTGACGCACTTTCAGTGCAAGAAAGTCAACGTTGATCTAAAATACTGCTAAAGATATAATTCTTACAAAATACACGCATATATTGTAACGACTCAACAGGCCACTTAGACAATTCTAGACATGACCATGCAAACTGAAATGTGCTCACTTTCAACATAAACTCTTGATCACTCGTCATGTTAACAGGCTTCGGGATTTTCCCGCAAGAAAGCAGAAGTTTAATGTTGTAAATATAACAAACAGCGTAAATATGATTATTCATGAGAAAAATGATCTCTGTACTTCGTCAAATGTACAGAACATCAAAAATATTTCAAATAAAATTTGAAATCTTAATTAGATCTGGATCTACAGCTGATATCATACAATAATTTTGTACAATGTAATGTTTTTTCCCCCTAAAATAATAATAATAAAGTTCTATCTGACCTTCACGTAAAGTATGTGCCTGATACAGGTCAACATTGGTCTCCTAAGCTTTCAGTGAAATACCACACACCCATCTTTATGAAGACCTCTAAAGCTTTTCAGACAAAATGCAGCTGACAAATTTTATTAAAAAAATGCAAAAATTCCAATATATTGTTCACACATACTGTGTTGCCACAAGTGTGACCCCTTACATACATGTAGCTCAAAATGTTCCAAGTTTTTAAACTATTTCTATGAATGAGAATATGTCTGTCGAAATACGTACTCAGCAGGGTTGTGGCTTTTCTGTTATAAAATTTTGACAGACACTGCTTTCGAGTAACAAAAGTACAACCAAGACCACCTCTCAATTAAAGTTGTTTAATTAAGTGGTCTAAGTGAACTCAACCAAACCTATTATATGTGAAGCTTTGATTTTTTAAAATAATATGTGTTCACAAAAAAGTATTTGTACACCTTATGTCTCAGTAAATACTACAGTAACAACATGATCAATGACATGTATTTATTAAACAGGCACATTCACAACCAATGTGCCATTGAAACAAGACATTTCAGCTGCCAATTTTCTGAACAGACAGGTAGTACAAAATATATATATTACTTATTATGTCCCACATAAAATAATAATAATAATAATAATAATAATAATAATAATAATAATAATAATAATAATATCTCCAACCTTCAAAATTCAAGTCTTCTTGAATAGTACGCTGTGTAAATTGGTAAACAGTTACTTACATTTAGGAGGAGCTGTTGCCTCCATCTTCATTGCAGTCCAAGGTGGCCCTTTCTTCAACTACCTTAACCCAGAGACAGTAAATTCCTCTGAAACCCTAGTAACTATTTACCAGTCTACATGCAGTAACATCCCAGAAGACTTGAACGTTCATGAAAAGTGCTGTAAGAACCTCAAACCTCACATCTCCCACCTCAACAACTAAAGCAGCATCAGAACTTCTTAAAACAGGCTGGTCAATGTTAACACAGTTGTTGCAAATTACAGCAACAACACAACTAATACATTCCACCATTAACACTTCTAACATGTCAAAGTGAATACATCAACCAACAAATCCAGTCAATAGAATACAATACAATACAAATCAGGTATCAAACTCCTACATGTTTCGACCAGGGTGCCATCCTCGGGAGTCTTCTATAGTTTGATGCTTGTCATGAATTTTATTTCATGATTTGTACATTATTGTGTGCAGTTGTTGGCTGATGTACTGAATGTAAGAACTTGCATGGTATAAGCAACATAAAATGTCAGAGTGAAATTTTGAGAATAAAATAATTGCATTTTGGAGGTAAATAAAATAATTACAATAGTACTTTTCAGACTTGCATTTATTCATTAATTTTTCATATACTGCACTATAAAATATGTAAACTGTAAGTCAATTTCAATCCCAACACTTCATAAAATGTCACCAACTATTTTGTTGAATTTTAACACTTTGAGGTCCGAGATTCATGTAAATAATATATGAACACCAGATCATACCTCAGAGAAGATACAGTATCTCCATTACAAGGACCATCACTTTAAAACACTGAATAAGGCAGACAACAACTGCATATTCTGAGAATCACATGATACAAATAATTCTCTGTGGGAAAAATGCAGAATTCCTGATGATTAAAACAGGTGGTACACATAGTACCCACTGTGCCACAAAGGATTAGACATATATGAGATGATATATGCATGATATTGTTAAGCCAGTGATTTCCTAAAAATTGGCAAGTTTCAGGAGAATATCCCATGGCTTCAAAATTTGTACTCCTCACCAAATGTTATCAGAGTCATCATCAAAAAAATAGATGACATGGACAGGGCATGCAGCATGCACGGCAGAAACGGACACTCCAAACACTTTACTCAGGAAACTACAAGGGAAGAGACCACTTCACAGATCTAGGTGAATGTGATAGGACAGAATTAAAATGAATGTTAAAAAACAGAATTCTAAGACATGGACTGAAGTCAGCTGGCTCAAGAGAGGTTCCAGTGGCAGCCTTTTGTGAACACTATCATGAACCTTCAGGTTCCATACCAGTCAGAATTTCAAGACAGACTCTGCTCCATGGAGTTGGCTCTATGCCATAAACATGATACAAATCCAAATATTCTTTAGCACACTATGTCCAATCATGTGTGCAGACACTTCATCAAAGTGACCTTTGAATGAAGCGAATGAAACTCAGGCACAGTGATTATCGCATACCATCAATATCAAAGTTCATAAATGGACTAAAAATATGTATAAAACCTCACTAAAACCTTAGAAATGACTTCTAGAAATATCCAAAATCTAAAAGGTAAGGTAAGGTGAAGAATATTTCTACCATGCCACATCTTATCAACTTCACTGAAGTTATGTGTGGATAAACATGACAATAGCTCCACTGGGTGTAACAATAATCACCTCCTACATTTGTTTAATTGAAACGTTATGGCGCTAAGTTAAATTTTGTTTTTATCACCTAACATAAAAATGCATGGACGACATTTTTATATTCAAGGTTCAGGTTGTTTCCATACACAATACAGGGTAGAAAAAAAGAGCTATATCATACTGGGAAAGGCATGACTATGATTCTGGTTAAAAACTCTTCTTGTTTCTTTAAAACTTCTAAGTTAATGAAATGGAAAGTAAGTATGAATACATAGGAGTTACAAAGTCACAAAATCAGTCAATGAACTAGATCAGTTGACCTATGGTACCTAATGCAGTTCTGACTCACACTTCTACCAAAAATGTATCATTCTAAAACTTACACAACCAATTTTCTCTACGGCAATTAATAAAGAGGTTTTCACGCCTACAACAAATAATTAACACTGTGCACAAAAGAACTACACATCCATGGAACTCACAGCAGCCACCTCTCATTTGCCCTCTAATTCAAACAACATTAACAAATTCACAATTCCATATTATATACACAGAGTGCTTCTTCTATTGCTCCCCAGAGCATGGCAGCTTTATCACATAAAACGCCTGCATCTGCTGTGCTGTCTTGAGATATCTGTGGTGTTCAAGCCAGCAATAACAGAAATGCACTGTATATATCCAAACTAAAATATTAAACAACACACATAATTAGTGTATTCAAGTTGACAGTGCTTGAAGTTTGTTTTTGCCTAAATTTCCTTCTACATAATGACAGAACATACTTCTTTACTGTGTCAGTCTTGTGAATCTGTATTCCTAATGACCAACACAAAATCTGTACTGCCACAGCATTAAATACAGATCACTTTATGTGCTAAAGTTTAACTAAGTATTAAGACCATGGCACTCACAGCCCATTTTTACACTATACACCCCACACGGTCACCTTGTAACCAATAACAAAGCGATGATCATGGAAACCTGAGCACAAGCAAAAAGTCTGTGTAGTCCTAGGAGGAGGCTGCCTTCCAGAGTGTGCATGCACAAATGTCAGCCTCCCCATAACAATCACTACACCCCTGCCAGCAACCAGACCAGACATGGAGAAGAGAGACAAGTGGACAAAAGGACTTCATATACAAAATGACATAATGGGGTCTATTCAATGTCTTGTGCACTGCCCAAACACATGTGAGAAATCAGAATGTTTTTGTCTGAGGTATGCCCAGCATTTTGACCAACTTCCCAAACACATCTCACAAATAAAGACCCTTCTCTCAAACACAACTGACAGAGCATGCCTGCCTTGTAAAATGTCAAGAGACACACCCATCCCACCACATGCATCACAACTGCTAGGGCTGATTTATCAATCTTGAAATTAATGTCTGGTTCATCACAAAGACATAATTATTCTTACTGATGCTGTGGAGTGCACTATGACAAATGCCATACAGACATTCCTGCAGGAAAAAAATACACTCTAGTTGTCCTTGTTTTAAAATCTGTCCATAAAAGTATAAAATTTAGTGTGATTTCACATCACCTGCTGAAAGATGTGCACTACAACATTCAATGTACAGTATTCCCTGATGGTATCTTATGTTTCTAATGGCTACAATACTCTGTAGGTTTTGATAGCTAAGGCTAGTTTATTTTCATAACTTTTGGTGATTATTAATTTTGTGAGAAATAAACATTTTCAAATTACAATGCTGAAAATGTGTTTGTAGAAGTGAGCAGGTATAAACTAATTCAGCATTTACACCAGGCTTACACAGCATCATATAATGCAAACCCTCTATAAATTATACACATTCACAAAAAGTTCAGGTGATTACAATTCTCTCTACTTGTTATTCATTCGCTGAACACAATCTAGAGTCTTTAATGAATTCATTTTAGTGTGTACTGATGAAATCTTGCCAAAAATGTACAAAATTCTTTTCTTCTTCAGTCAGCTGATCCAAGAAAGAATCAAAAATATTGTTCACAAGACTCCACAAATTTTCTGTTGTTCAAATGCACTTTGGATAATGCAAGTATTTACTGACAATGAGCCAAATTTTATACCCCTTCTTGTACCTACACTAAAGTGTGTTCATCTTCTGCAGGACTACACCCACACAGCAATTGAACCATTCACATCACAGCACTGATAGGATGTTACAAACTTTGTCATGAACTGAAATGCATGTCTTAATACCAATGATATGATATCCAAACACCACTATCTTCTTCCACTCTCAAATCCAAAGATTCATTAACAGACAAAACCATCAAATAATATATTGACTCAAATAAATTAAAGTCTGAAATCTTCAGTTATGCAAATGCATGTAATAGTGGTACTTTGTTGCAGCCTTTACACCCACAGCATTCTTAAGAACAACTTTAATTGAAGACACACCACATGCAACACATATTTGAAAGAAGTCTCAACAACAAATTTTATGTACAACTTCCTAACAAGGGCCTACTCTCCTAATTCAACTACCACTTCCTACAGAAAAAAGTAACTTCTATAAAGGGAGTTGTATTTAAGTACAAGCACATCAGTCACACTACTCAAGTCATTTCATAACAGTAACCTCACAAGTGATTTAGGTATAAACAAACTAACAGCAAATCCAATGGTGAAGAAATGTGGTGTAATTAGACACACCACAAACATTTTTGTAACCAAATGCAATGTTTATGGCAAGAGACAATCAACAAACATGAAAGATAATGTTCAAATTTAATGTGACACAAATTATATCCATCAGTTATTTTTGAATGAAATGTCAAATTCAATGAAAATGAGTAGCCTTAGAGTTGTCCATTTACAGATATTTGAAAAGCACAAATACTGAAACAGAAAGAAAAATGTGGTAGAAAAGTGGGTGCCTGTTCATAATAAACCAAAATAACAACTCCACAGAAAATCAGCATAGCTTTCTTTTATACTGCACAAAAAGCAACCCGATTTTTTGCTCATATATATGACAATGGGTATCTCATACATAAAGTATATTTATAAAATTAATCAACTCTTTCCTGAACGAAAACAGTTCAGTAAACTATCACAACAAACACAGATAAAATTTCAATAGTGTAATAAAATTTGGATACCATGATCATGACACAACAGAACTACTTTAGACTTCAATTTGTGATTTATAGAACATAAAATAACCTCAAAAATACAAACAAGTAGACAAGCAGCCATATTGAATGGCTGTGTGCCAGTTTACAGTGGATCAATAAGTATACCTGCCAGACAGTAAGGTTATGTTCTGAACTTGATGTAAGGAACTGCACTTAAAACACTCTGTTAAATATACTGTGTTTACTAGAACAACACTAGCATAATTAACCACTTCACAACACATAAAACAGAAAACAACACAAGAATTCCACCTTTCTCATAAACATGCCAACCACAGCATCACATGTGCAACAGTTTCTAATTTCTAGGTGCCATCCCATATAAAAAACACTATACATATGCAACTTGCAAAATTAAAAAAAAAACACATTTGTGAAATGGGCAATACAAAAAGCAACAAAAGCAAGCCATAAAACACAACACCACATATTAAAAGTGTTTTGGCACAAGGATTAAATTGCACTATAAAAAGAAAAGATATCATCCTTTCTTTACTTCACTGTTGGTCTGAAAACCATTGTCTCAATATATTAAACTTGCAACTGATTTCACCCCTGCCAAAACACTGCCAATATATAAACTGCATCATACTTCTACTAAGCAGCTTTTCTATAACACAGCTATGATGTAGCAAACATACCGGGTATGGGAGCAACACTTCTCGGTTTTCATCCATGTTGGTGATTTCAAATGTTGGTGGCTGGGGGAATAGTCCTTTTCCTGGATATGAGGTACTACGACGGAACTTGACTGGAGAAATGACCATTGCTGAATGCTGATGATTAAATGTTGGACTAGGTTTCCGGTTACCTATATTTCCCATATTTCCCATTGTTTGAAGTGGATTCAGGTTTGGCACAGATCTTCCTCTATTCCATGGAGACAAACCTTGCATGTTGGCTTGATTCTGTGGACCTGCTGACCATGTGTTCTGCTGTGTACTAGACCAAGATGTGTAGCCCTTATTAGGCATGAACATATTCTGAGGATTTTGTTGCTGAATGTGACGAGACAGATTGTGTGGAAAATTGTGGGTAGCCGTAATTGCTCGCCGTTGAGGTGGCTGCCCTTGGGATTGAGGTAATCCGGCAATTTGAGGGCCTAAACTAGTATTATATAGAGGATTTGGATTAGTTGGAGGAAAATTTTGAAACGCTAGAGTTCCATTTACAGCAGGTACATTTAAACTGTGCAAAAGACCTTCTTCCATGGGCCCTGAAGACCACAGGCTAGCTGTGGAAGTGTTACTAGAATTAATCACATTAAGACTAGGCTCTGATACATTAAATCCAGTTCCTAACTGTAGGGGAGTTGTAACTGCTTGACCAATTTGCCCCTGTTCATTCGGCTTGTCAGTCTGTACGCCACTTCCAATATTTCCCGACGAACTGTCATCTTCTTTGGCTTTCACATTTTGGTCTCCATTCACGTCAGAATTTGGAGACAGCTGCTGTTGTGATTTTACAGCTGATTTCTCGATCAGAAGTTCATCTTGCATTGCTGTGTGTTGATGTGATGAAATGGTATCCGGCACAGACGTAGGTGTGGTAAAAAACAAAGATGAGCTATTAGTTGAACTTGCTGGAAATTCCACTGAAGAAACAGATCCAACGCTAGAATTGACACTAAACTTGAAATCCCCCATTTAGAGCTTGTTGCTGCGTGTAGTTTTGATATCCGGGGGGAGGGGGAACAATCCTGTACTCTCACACGCACACGACCTGCATCTGCTACACAAGACCACCTTTGCCGACCGCTGGTGACGAGACTTTTGCTCTACTCGTTGAGCATTCTAACTTTTATCTTCAGATGGAAGCACCAACACGTCCATTCATATCACGGTGTACGTGAGTTACATGCTACCCATGATTCTCTGCTCTTCTGCCATCTATGAACACGACTTCAACAAACAACAGAGGTAGCGTGGTTGGTTGTGGAGCTGTTATTCGAACTGCGTCGTTTCTTTCCCACTCTTTTATAGCATCCTCCCTTTACTGAAAACGTTTTTAAAAGCGTGGGTAAAAATGCAGAACTATGAAACACGGCTGATTATTGATACAACCATGGTCTGCAAGTTTTTGTAACAGTTGTAAGCCTCAGTGCAGTGCCCTGAGTCAGAAACCACACATGTCCATATGAGATTTGTATTGAAGTGGAAAGTGGCCATGGGGCAGCTTTTTCTCCAGGCTCTTCGGTTTTCCCGTCATTACTACTCCGTGAATATACCATACTCATATTTCATTTGTTTACTACAGGCGCTATGGAAGTTCAGCAACTGACAGCCATAGGAAACAAAGCACTTCTCTCTCTGTCAAGGCACAACTGATTTTTATTGATGCATTAACTGTACAAGGAAGAACAGAATGTGAGACTTACCATTTTAGGACACGTGCCAGCCAATGTCACAATACCAAAGGAAATGCTTCTTACTCTTGTTGCAAATCAAAAATTTTATTAAATAGCTGAAAAATCAGTTTGTAGATGATGCCATATGATAATTAGTGGGGTAATACCAAATATTCACAAGATAAAAACCGCAAATATTATTCAAGCCAATAAACATTTTCAGCATATCCTGTAATGTAGGTACATGAACTGCACTCTAAACAATGTCTGTTTTCACTATGATGCCGTCTAACCAGGTAGTAAACACATCATTGAATGCAATGTTTGGAAGGAGCAGAAAGGTTGTAGCCTGCTGAGCCTGCATATTATCTCCCTGTGTAATGTTACAGCTTAATTTTAACAAGCAAATTAAACAACGTGAAAACATCTAAATTTTAAATCATGCATTAACCACAATTAACAAAAACACAATAATGTCATAATATATTTCCTTTATTGGTGCCTATATTAATAATGTATAATACAGATTTTAAATCAAAAACTCAAGACTTTTACAAGCAGAATTTAAACCAAGTAAATCACAAGGTCACACTAACTAAATCAGACAACAAAATTACTTCATACACATCAAGGCAATTTCCTATCAATGTTCTGTCATAGATCAACTACAAAGGTATAATACTGCACTGAAGCATCTGATTTAATAAAAACTGAGGCTCCCAGTGACTCAGTTAAAGCCTTTTTAAGGGTTTTGTAGAAGAAAAAGAACGTTCAGTCCTCAAACAGAAGTTTTTGCAGCCACTCTGCTCTTCACATCTTCATAGGATGGCAAAGACTGTAATGTAATATTTTTTAATAACCATAGAGCAAAAACTGTAGTGGACTCACAAATAACACAATGAATATTTTCCAGAACATACACTGTGCATTATCAAGTGCCTATGAATCTAAGAATATATACAACTTACATACCACATGTTGATAAATTAGAAAATAACAGTGACAATAACAAAGAGATCCACACTACATTACAGATGCAAGAGCAAGGCTCACATTTGCTTCATATTTTAATCTTACAGATTAAAAGATTTTTATGCCTTTCTTCCATATATTTCACACTTATTCCACTACAAGTTCTAATAACATAGCAACTGATCTATACAGTGCAAATGTGAACCAAATGTTTATATTTTGGGTCAGTCAAGCTTGACATGAGGACACTTTTGCCAGAGTCTGTACACACAGAAATATTCAGTGTGTTTATTAAAGGCACTTCAGAATTAATCTATATGAAGTAAAAGCCACATTTATAACCATATATTGTAATTTGCTTTGTGATGAGATAAAACCAGTCAACTAATTAATCAATTAACTTGTTAATTAATTAAACAGAAACGTTAAAAATAACTGTACATGCTCTCATTTACTGTAGCAAGCAAGCATGCATGCAAACAAAATTCTTTGTTATGTTATAATGACATTAAGATGTGTTACTTTGAAACCAGTCCATATGCCATGAAATGTATGCTTTGTCACCATCTTCATAGCATGTTCAGCATTCCCACACATGATGATGCAATTAAAGTTTCAGTCCCTGCAGCTTCCGCAAATCAATTAGATATTCTGTTTGACCAAATAATAGGCACTGAAATAAATGCAAGGCTAAGAGAAGGGGCAGCATTATTCCTGACCAAAATGAACCACTTCAGATATATTTCCACAGAGCATCCCAAAGCAAATGCTACTATACATCACCAATGTTGTGGAAAAAAAAGAAACCAGCCATCACACAGGTAATGAGTAAAAATTAATTCACATAGGTAATCTGCACTGATAATAGGTACTTTCTTCATGAACAGAATAATGTGATAGTACACATTATACAGAACTGTGTAGAGCCTCCAAAATGTGTTCAGTTGAATGGATAATAACTACAAAATTATGGCCAAAATGTTTCTGCAAAAATCTAAACAAAAATATTTTTAAAGCTATTTTATATACATGATGTCTACAGCAGTTATAAAATTACAGCCACCATGTTCCTCAAATCTGAAAATACAGTATTATCACTGGAAAAAATATAACATATGTTTAAAAAGAGTTTATATAAGTTGTGGCTAGGGATACAAAATCCACACTGTCGTTTAGAAAATTATACGTAAATTCCATGAGTCTCAAAAGATTCTGTTATATTTTTGCAAAATGTGAAAACTGGAAAATTAGACAAAAGACATTGTTTCCAAAGTTCCTACTTTAAAAAAAAAATGCAAAATATTTCATACCCAACAACCAAACATTTTCCTGAATGACAGAATACCTGTAAGCAATTTGAATCACTTTTTAACAAAACTTTGTTTCTGACGACTAATAAAATGTTTTCGAAGCTGTACCTACTATGATGGCATTAAAATATATTTTTAAGCCCCTGTAGAGTTGAAAAGATTTACTGTGGAAATGTTGTGTACTTGAAGGAAATCATTATGACACTATTAGATAAAAGGTAATATTATTAAGCAACACATGGCACAAGCAATTAGAATATTGTTTTGACAACTGGGGTAATTCTTAGCAGCAAAAGATAAATCACTTCATCTGTGTTATGCTTGCTACGAATACCATGTTTATCCTACATGCAGTGAAATCAAGACAAACAAATGAAAGATTTACATACACAGAATGTCCATTCCAGATAACAACAGACAAAGAGCCACTTATGGCTGGAATAAAAGTTTCTGTACTGTAAAAAGCTAATGTATATTTCCATATGTGAAGGACACTCCATTACATCTTCATATGCTAGTCTGCATGTTTCCTGAATTTGTCATTTTTATGTCAGCATATTCGTGAATTATATACACAATATATGTTTTCATAAGAACATATATAAAACTTTGTATGAGGTCAGAATTTGTATTTCATAACAACCTACTAACACTTGCCCTGAACTCATACTCTTAATATGTGTGGAATGTACACTCAATTTCATGTTCATGTTTAAAATTATGACCCTCTATCAATACACATGATGAATCATGCAAAATCATAGAACATTACCCCTCCATATATATATAATATTTAGCAATATTAACCCTTCGGAGAGCAGGTCCCAGTGGCCGTACGGTCTAAGACGTAGGTCTATGGCCGCTTGCCTGCTGAGACTGTGGGTTCAAATCCCACCAGGGGCATGGATGTTTGTCTGCTGTGAGTGTTGTGTGTTGTCAGGTAGAGGTCTCTGCGACGGGTTGATCACTCGTCCAGAGGAATCCCACTGACTGTGGTGCATCTTGTGTGTTCAAGAAACCTTGAGAATGAGGAGGCTAAAGCCCGCTATGGGACTGTGAAAAATACAACCACACAGGGTTGTAACGCCAAGAAAACAAACAAAAAAACAACCCTTCTGAGAACTCTTTGTGTAATATTTGCTTGGAGGGTTCAAATTATTTTTTATTTTTAGTCTTATGGATTGGGTTATTATCATCAATTACTGTCTTGTAAATAAAGCCAACTCAGTGCACAATTTTTCTTAGTATGTTTATTTCTTTTCTCTACAAGTTTCGGGCGACCATGTGCCCATCATCAGGAGAAACAACTGTATCTATGCGACACTTGGTACTTGTCACTCTGTATGGATGACTGTCTGGTGCACAGGGTATGCACCCTGTGTACCAGACAGTCATCCATACAGAGTGACAAGTACCAAGTGTCGCATAGATACAGTTGTTTCTCCTGATGATGGGCACATGGTCACCTGGAACTTGTAGAGAAAAGAAATAAACGTACTAAGAAAAATTGTGCATCGAGTTGGCTTTATTTACAAGATTATACATGGATGCACGGTCAACAAAACATAAAAATCAATTACTGTCATTATTGAGAATTAAATGATGACCCCAAACCACCAGTCATGCAGGTTCTACTATAACTAAAATTGTGGTACAGCATTAAAACAGTACTGTTGCATGATGGTACGAGACGGTTCCTAAAACCTGGAATATATTGCAAGTTATAAGACGAAAATAAAATTCCTGTTCCAAAAGACAACAAACAAAAAAGAAAATACATCCAAGATAAGGTTAATACCAAACATCTGAAATGTTATGCCATTTAATGAAAAATGACATTAATAAAAGCTATATAAAGTATTTTGATATCTCAATTATGTCACTTTCAGGTTCAATACATAATACCCAACTTTCAAATAGCCCGCATATAAACTCATGTTTATGCATGGGGAAAATATCTGAAAAAGACTCAAAGACAATGCATAAATCTTTGTAAAAGTGTTCCAAGCTGTTGAAAGAATACTGTTCTCTGGGATATGATGCCTTAAGGTTTGGTGGATACATATCAACACCAAGGAATTTCTTGCATACATCCCTTATACTCTGAAGACAGAAGCAGCATTTTCATACAAATTACAAAGCACCATGTCCCTTAAGACAGAATTCACCACAGTCACCATCATGTAAACTTTAGACCTCACACATAAGTTTTCATGAGAGTAATTATAAAGAATACTGTACTGTGGTAGAAACAGAAGATTTTTACCTGACTTCAAAACTGCACATCCTCAAATCTCAATTATCTGTAATTGTTGACCTATAAACATTATTTCATAAGCTCTTAAAGAAACATTCATAGTATAACTGCATACAAAATTCCAGTAGTTCCTTAGCTAACATAGTTTAAGCAAAGGCAAAATGAAAATGTTGCACAGCTGCAGTACTGTGCCACAAAATACAGTAAATCCAAGACCTTTTGTTCACACGTTTTTCTTTACCTATGATTTTAGGCATTTTTTGTATGGTCCTGGCCAGGTGCCCCTAAGAACAATGTTTCCAGGATTTTACACTTTCTCCTATAGCACGCCATTTAGGTTGTCCCCACAAAAAAAAAACATAAAATTGGGTTTTTACAATAATTCCCTTCACAAAAGTTGCAAAATTTAAAAAAAAAAACACTTTCTGATACTTCAGGACCCTAAAGTATGTGATGCTGGTACTATTCTCACTTCACATCTTTGTGAATTAGACACATTGTTGTTGCTGATTGTAGGAAATTGAGAAGTATGAGTGATGAGAGTTAGCTAAACTTCTGAGGTAAATTTTGATATCAAACTTCATAAAAACCTCTTTCTCAAAAGTTTAGAGGATGGTCATCTCTTAAGCCTATTTTCTTTTACTTACATAAAGTAGACTGAAAACATATAAGCACCACTCAAAACTGAAGGCAGCATTATTACATTAAGATGCATCAGATAAACAGGTTACTGCTTTTAGCCAGAAACATCACCTCAGTGTGACAGGAAGTTAAGATAAACTCTGATTCCCCATGATCATTTCTACATGCTTCTTTACATGCAGCTTATACACAGAATTAAATCATGCAGTAAGCATTGTTCAGTCCAAGTAACTCTTCTGTCACAACTGTTACAGGTTAGTGTTCCACATATGTAATGGCTGCTGGTCCTTGATCATGTTGTTAGGACCCACGTACCTCCCACAGGCTGGAATCCCAACTTGGAAACAAGGCAGTAAAGCTGATAGGTTCATCACCCTGTTTCACTGTGAAGATGAGTGTCAGTTCATGGCTTCTGTCAGTGGGGTCACTTTTCAGATACCCCTAGAATTTGACACAATTATAATTTGTACATTACATGACACACAGAAAATGTACATCATGGTCCAGTGACTGGCATTCCTCTACATATATGGGATGCCACAGGTTCAAATCTCAGCCCACAGACTAGCTGTCATAATTATATCACCATATTTCCTCCTATGTATGCATAACAGAACCCATGTGACAGCAGAAGAAAATTTATAGGAAACACAGGAAGACTACTTGAAGTTGGAACTACCGAACATAGACACAACACAACCATGGAGGAAATGTGAAAGTAAATAGCACAACACACCATTGTATGAAGATCACTCATACAGAAAAACATGTTCACTTGGAAAGTTAAGGGGTCGGTATTTAACATAAAATAACCAGCCAAGTTTGCATGTTTGTTCCAGACAATTTCCTGACCTATGAGATATGAAGTAATAATATAAGTGAAACTATAACAAAAACTGGTGCTGGGCCACCCTAGTCATCTACTGCTAAGTGTGCTAGTCTAGTATACAATAGGTGTCAGTTCAATGCTAAACACAGAAGTAATTTTAAAACATCTAAGTTCTAGACCAAATTCACAAGACCCACTTTCCACACTGCATGGATTTACCATCATAATGAACCAATTACAAGTAATGAAGTATGTATCAACAAACAAACGAATGAACAAACAGATGGACGGCGGTTGCGGCAGCGATGATGATGATGACGACGATAACAACAACAACAACAACAACAACAACAACAACAACAACAACAACAACAAGAGTATTTTTACCACACTAGTAACAAGTTTTCAAAAATTAGTAAAATTTTTACTCTTAAATAATTCCTCTTACACAATCAATGAATTTCTGCAGGTGACATGAGTTTGTATTTAATGGTAATTTTTATCAGCTATACATTGTATTCTATTACCTCCTCCTAGTGCACTATTACAGTAAAATGTCGCTGTAACGAACGCCAGTATAACGAAATGTTCAGAATTGCGAAAAAATTTTTAGGTCCCTGCCCTTTTCCCTATTTAATGTGT
>JGI20166J26741_12264472_pt1 | contig 17818 bp, 12 predicted proteins | sample TergutCu122P5_FD_26741 | JGI IMG/M metagenome (IMG submission 26741)
CGGACGGACGGACAGACATGACGCTAATAGACGCTTTTCGTAATTTTGCGAACGCGCATAAAAACTCAGTCTGGAGAGCTGGTAACCCAACTGATATCAGAAACAGGTATTTAGAGAAGAAGAGTTTACATTGTTACCATTACCCGAACCCATTAAGCCAGACAGAGACAGTAAAGTGACAGCCTTTGTGCTTGCAAAAAAACATTTCTGTGGACTTGAGTAACTACAGGTGTGAATCCGAACAACAAATAAAAAGATTAGCAACGCAACAAGAGAAATCCTGCCAATGAGACTTAAATTATGCTCTGCTACTTTCATCACCACAAAGTAGCTACTACTACTACTACTAGCAACAACACCTGGTACTGGTGAAATTAGGCATTATATTCGCAAACAACTAAGTGTCTGACACTCTCCAAACCAAATCTCTATGAGGTCTTGCATTATTTCATACATTTGAAACAAATAACAACAAATTTATCATTCCAAAGAAAATCATGGGTGTGAACACATTTTAGTATATTTTCATAATCTGTGCATAAAAATACAATGTAATCACTCAACTTTATGTTCAGAAGGAAAGTGTCATAAATTGTTATTAATTTAGGAATCAGAAATTTCTTAAAAAATAACTTTTCCATTCATGGTAGTGTAGTGTTTCTGTAAGCAGTTAAGTTACTATACAGTACTTTAATTATCCGTCAGTAAACACAACAAATATCATAAAATATAACAATATTTAGTTGTTAACAGGGCGACATGTTTCAGCTATTTTTTAGCCATCTTCAGGCTCAATAAGGAAACCAGAGTTCAGGTATATAAGCTGCGCACCTAATGGGATCCCATTACGTTTACAAAATAATTCATAATTTAATATAGTAAAATACTGTAAAATTATGGCCCAATTAAGTGTATCATGCAAGGTTTCTGGCGTGTCACGTTAAGTATGTAAATATTAGAGTTATATACACATTAAACACAGTCGTTCATTCAAGAACTTGGTCAAATATTATAGTGAAAGATCGATAAAAATGTAAAAATGGGCTGTATGTGGAATGTGGATTATAAATATTATCACAGCATGATGTTTAAAATTATATAGTCTTCAATAAAGCACTAGGTGTATCAATTCAATCCAATTCAATCTCGGAACCTGATCTCATATTACTGTACCTTAAGTCTGTACAACCAGTTCACATTTCTGTAACCCGTTTCTCTAAGCTCAGTTCTCTCACTTATGCATAGGTCTCTCAACACACTGACTGCCATTATGATTTTTTATAATTTCCATCCCAGGCAAAGTGATGATACATACAACATGCATGAACACTTATTCTGTGGCTGACTTTTGTATGATGTCATTATGCTATCATGAATTTTTGCAGATGCTGATGTGCATTAAAACACTCACAAGCCATAGCGCAAACACTCCTTTAGAGACTGAAGAACTGCATGCAAGCAGGTAACATATAACAATGGCAGGAAAACTATCCAAGCAGGGATACACAAATTTTCCAAAAATCCCACAGTCATCTCAAAATTCTAGGTGCCAGAAGGATAACATTAAGCACGTTTCACACTGTGGACCCACACATATTAGGTGCCATGGCACAATAGTTAGTTGTCCAGGTGACCTGGTACCTGGGATTCAAGCACCCCTGCGTCCAAGAATTTGTGGGCAGACCCCACTGACTAATGTAGTAGCAAGCAACATGCTCTACAATGACACTAATGTCCACTGTGGCAATCAGGGTGTTAAATGATTCTATCCTGGAGCTTTTACAACCAAAATTGTATCACTTATAGTCTTTATTTAATCCTTGTTATCTCTTTCTCTCTCTCTCTCTCTCTCTCTCTCTATATATATATATATATATATATATATATGTGTGTGTGTGTGTGTGTGTGTATATGTATACACACACACACAGAAGCACAAGCGCACACACTGTTGAATAATGCACATGTTGGTGTCAGTCCTTCCTTACTTTCTGAAAGATTCATGTGCTACAAATACATGCCACTTACAGAGTAAAACCTCTATACAGGTCCAAAATGAAATCGGCCAGCAGCAGAATATTTTTTATAATGTGTATAGCATTCCATTAAAATGAAAGCATTCTGCCTACATTTTATTGACTTCTGGGCTTAATTCTTTCACACATGTGGGAGAAATGTAGCTTCTGAAACTCCAGAAAGTTAAATATGAAAGAAAACTGTACAAGCAGGCAGCAATACATTTTAGTACACTATTTTCCATTAGATTCCCATGTTTTATTCCCCCTATGTTAAACTGGTTCCATTCACTGCAGATAATTTTACATCCTTATCCTACATTCTCAGGATACAAAATATTTCCTGATCGAAACAGGTATTCATTGAAGCCAGGTTTTACTGTATACAGGTATCCCTCAACCCATGTGATTGCAATTGATGCAAATTTCACATTAATGCAATTTCATAACAATTCATTTAGTGGGGACTAAAAGTAACAAGAATATATAAATCTGATATGCAAACTGTAAAAAGAAACTGTGTTAAAGTTAACCAAATTACACATCTGCCAATGGAAATGAATGGCAGTGAAACGAAAGGAGTAAAAATTTCGGAAGCGATATTACTAGTTATGTCAGCACTCCTGGAAATCAGACTGTCATGCGAATCAGGCAACATGCCTTGCTTACCTGATGTGTGATGGTACATGTCCGAATTCATACAGCCTGCAGGGCCTCCAAAACCTGTATGTAATGTACCCAAGTTAATGGTGATGATTCTAAATTATGTGTTAAGAATTCAAGGAAATTAAAACCAACAAAATACATTGTATTTAAGGAGCACTCCCTAATTGCCTATAATTAATATCCTATATGTTTTACCCCTCCTGGGCCATTATCAAGGAGGAAAGAGGGCCAAAACAAGCAGATTAATTACAGACGATTATGGGGTTCTCCTTAAATATAGTGTATCTTGTTTGTCTTAATTTCTGTGATTTAATATAGAAATGCAGAGTAATGTGTAATGCTATAACATAACAATTAACAAGACGACAAATGCTGACTAGCCCTATATCTATATTTGCTATATCCAAAGACAGAAAGTCATCTGATTCCTCTCAACTGTTGACAATCACCCACCAAACTACACAGTGACATAATATAACAATAACTCCTATATTTGCTGTTGATATATATCCTCAAATCCAATTACTTATACTCTTCCCAGGAAGTGGTGAAAATACCACTGTCAATACATCATGAAAATACAACTGACCGTCATGAAGTTTTAAATATTAGGCTAAAAATACAAAATTTAAAATATGAGTATCATTTCTGGAAGAGATTAGGGGCAGTTGGCGTAAAAATTAGAGGCAGTAAGCATACAATAAAAACTATTTTTAAATTCTGAAATATAAAAGTGGAACCGTGCAGAGGTCACACCATGGCTGCAATGCTGCAAGAGGATTTCCATAATCAAAGGGGGAATTTTGAGAAAATAACTGGCAATTACACCACTATTTAAACATACCTATAATGTAACACCACTCAGTTGTAACTGAGAATTTGGCATCCTCCTCCCATTCTCTTGCCAAATAATCGCGGCAAAATAATTCTCCTAGCCAAATCTAAGACCCGGAGTATGTTATCAGTTACGTATCAAGGCGTGAATCAGATACTTATCCACCCTTGTTACATAATTTTAAAAATCAAACACGCTTAAGCTGAACAATTAATGTCAGACACCAGTCACCGCAACGCACAAACCAGATCGTCAATGTTAATCTCGTTGCCCTTTGTGACGAATTTCAATTGAAAATACAATGACATAGTACAGATTATCGTACCGACTTTAGCCACCCTGGCATTTTCAAGTACGTAGCAAAGTTATTTACCTTTACTTACATATATACCGGCATTCATCATAGTGAGTTCATAGTAGAATTCATTTATCATCACTAATCAGAACTGGGCAACTTCTGACCGAACAGCACATTTTAAACAGCACTAACATTCGACGAACTACTAATCATAATTGGCACTACAGGTCATCTTTACATCCTAATCACCAGCGCCTGACCACATCGATCATCCAGTCGATCAATTAACGAAACAATTTTCCCGTCTCTCTCGACCGCAAAACTGACGACATTTGAACATGAATCACAGAGGCTCTGAAGTCTGCAACATGCATTGGATTGATTTATTGTTCCCAGCTGTGTTCACCACGGAATAGCGTATTCAGTCTAGTCGAACCTTCATACCACGGATGGTAACGGGTGCTGCAAAATCAGGGAGAATCACACAGATGACTAAATCCGTGGTATTGACCATACTCTGTGGTATTGACTACCGGAACACCCAGAAGAGGCGCTGCCCCTTGAGGTGGATAAAAAGGGTGGCTTTTGAGATATTTGCTATCAGATGTTCTGTGTTTGCTATAGCCCCCACGGGTCATCCCGTGCGATAATTCATGTACCTACTCATGTCATGTTATAACACACCAGCTGTGTGGCCACCTTTTTAAGAATCGTTTTCAATGAGTTACAACTTGATATCTGATTACTCTGGTTAGGTAAAGGTCATCCCATAACAGGCCAAGGTGGCCCAAGGGGTTCCGGGTAGGTTAGACTACTCTAGTTCTGGAGTACATTCTGAAATATATTTCCTGGCCAGATGGCCCTCTGTGATAAACAGCACACAGGTAATAAATTTAACCGACGACACTTACTTGGGTACCACGTGAACACATGGCTCCAGCACTTTTACAATTCAATGTACCTCGCCTCTGAAGCAAATATAACTCCCTACGCACAAATTAAAACTGATCAGTACCCACACTTTTGACGTGAGAATAAAATTTGGCACGACATTTGATAGTGGCATGCATCATAGAAAAAAACGAAAACATGTCACTAATGTGCTGCAAAAAATGTTGAAATTGATTATGCACATGAAATACAGGGAGTTAAAACAGAATTTGTAAGGTTTTGGTTTTTTTATGGTTGTAATGATTCATATTATAGCGGGTTCTGACATCCCCTAGTGTTGTCTGTGTGTATAAACACTTCAAAACGGCCCACCTTCAGGAGAGCATTCTCCTCTCAAATTTCAAGCTACCAACCAGACTACAATGTGGTGTCACAATCCAGAGACCACAACACAAACATCTTCTTGTTTCAAATAATGACACTATTCATTACAGAAAAATAAGTTTCAAAAATAGTCACATACAGAGGAGGTACATGTTCTATGAAGTTAGCAATCTCTTGTATGTGGCATGGCAGAATGTGATGTCCACAATAAATCATTCAGGGTCCAGAAGTTTGCAACACCCGAACACAATACCTAAAGAGTATTAAGAATTATAAACGTAATCAGAACACCTCCTAGTGATAAGCTACACATTATTCAGGTAAGCCACATAATGTATGTACTGTATGGTCATTACCTGTGGCAGTGTACTAGAAGTCCTGCATCTCTTTTTGTGGACGGTGGTAAGCAAGGAAACAGGGAAGCCATTCAGCATAGATACAGAAGATACCTAGTGCACAGTTTATGTATGTGCAGTCAAGCTGACATGGGTCCTATTTCTGATTTACCCAGTTGATACATCTGCACCGATATTAATCCCTCTGGCAATGAAGAGTAATCCATCCATGGTATGTGCTGCCTTTCAGCCACGAATTCAACAGCTACTGTTATGAGTCCCATACTGCACTCTGGTGTATCGTGAACTTCAGGTCCTCACACAGGTGGGTATCAAGATTACAGTCTCTTGGCATGTGATACTGCATAGGTAGGCAAATGGGTACAATTTCATATAAACCCATCTGTGAAAGTACAGTTTTAATACTAAAAATGACTGTAATCTTAATTCTGATGTTACAAATTAACTGAGAACGCTTCTCTACCACAGCCAGCAATTGTACACCTCAGTGCATGCAAATTCTACCAGACAGCATGGTAAGCATCATGTTGGTAATACCGCTTTGCTTCCAGCGAAAAACTTATAAATTTGATACTTCTTTATGCTTCCTCCATCTATCCATTTTGGAACCAATAACAAAATACCATTTTTTTTTTCAGATTCATGCTAATATTACAAGATTTACTCCATGAAAAATGCACACATGCATGCTCTTGTCAAAGAAAATTTCCTTTGTAAGTCGTCTGTTGATACGAACAAAATACAAAGTTTTGAGTAATGATAAAGAACTCTGAAAACAAGGAAACCATTCGTATGACACTAAAAGGATCATACAACTTACACAGGCTGATGAAAAAATGGAGTGCTATGTTCTACATTAATCAGCACCAGAAAGTAACTGGGAATTAAAAGTGTCACATACACTTCCTCAAATTAGAGTATCATTAAAATGGAGGGTGGGGTGGGGGAGACATGACTCAGATGTGAAATTGATGGGATGGGAGAGAGCACTTACAAGGATTAGAACCCACAGAAACAAAAGTATAAAAATTACATTAGGAATGTCCTCAGTGAGCATAACAGCAAAGGTCTCCTCACTGATAAAGACATTCCACGAGCAGAAAAGTCTGGTGTTTGTATGAAAATGTGTGCTCTTATGCCAGTAAATGCTCTTTACAAACAACGTAAATCTACAATTACACATCACAAGGCCCAAAATATGCCTACAGAAGAGCATAAACTCAGAATCTGCTTCCAAAACATAACAAAAACTATATAAATGCAATGTTTCTTTACCTCTTTCCCTCCCAGTGTACCCAACTGAGCCAATGCAGCATATTCTGCCACAAATTAACAGATGCTTAAATGCTTTAGTCCAATTACCTGGAATTCATATGTTAATGATGTAAAGTCATGCAAAATATCTGATTTCAAGGAATTTCTGGTTCACATCTTGGACACAAGGCTCTCAGCTTATTAAATTTTTTGGAAATGGATGTGTTCTTACACAGGCTCATGCAACAAGAATGAATTATTTTGCTGTGTAATGTTCAATACTCCCCACGAGAAGCGTTCTGGCATATGCATGTACCTCTTGATAACTGAACATTACCTTACTTATGCTGCTCCTTCTGGATATTTCACTATCAATGTCAAGATTTGTTTATGCTTGAAAGAAATGCCTCCATTTCACAACATATTCACCCAAAAACTCCAGGCCAGCAATTCCCAAAATTTAAAATTCCATGAACATCTTTGTATAAAAACCACAATATCCAAACTGTCACAAGTTGATGGTTTACCTTCTACAAATTCCTTTCTCACATGTCCCTTCATTTTCATCAGGTACTGACTTGATTTACCACTGAGCAAAACTGAACCCTTTAGATGGCGTTTCACAAACTACTTCCCTCCTGAAAGGATAGAAATTCATCTTACCATGTGTCTGGAACCTATTGCAAACATTTCACTTGCAAAACGACCAACATTATTTTTCTGAATTATCTTTAAATAATAACACTGTCACTTAAAAACCTGTCACTATACATTTTCAACCTCTGACCTATGCAACACATTTCATGTGAGTCATAAATCACAGTTTGGGAACCACTGTCCTAGAGACAGAGAGAAAAAAATATTGGATGCTGAGGTGCCATACTGCTGATGGTTTATTCTTGTACTTAACCAGACACTTGTGATGCCGGGAGATGATGAGGTATAGGTAGGCTTGGTAGAATTCATAAATTCCTGGCCTTCAAAAAATGACAATAAGTATAAAACTCTGTATTTGTTTTTTATTTGGCACTGAGTAACTAGTGCTTTGTACAGAGACAGCCTAAGCTTAATGACATACAGAAACAAAAGAATGTGTAAGGCTCAACCATTACAAATGGAGTTGAAATCAATGGGCAATAATCACACTTCATACCATCTGCCATTTGTTTTATGACCTACAGCCAAAGAAGCCAGAAGACGAACACTTCATTCTTAAAAAATAAATAAAATTCTACCAAGCCTAGGTATTAGGAGGTATGAGAAACCAGTGCCACATTACGGTACCAGTCAGACTTGTATATTCTCAACACACTGAAGCCTCAGCTGTACACTAAACCAGTCTGTCCATCTGCCGCTTGGCGACACGTTGACCATGCACACAACACACATACATTCTCACACACTCACACAATCTTGCCTAGCAGTTGGAATCAGTAAAACAAATTGCATGCAAGCCCATGGCTTGTACCTCAAACCTCCCTTGTGGTTTCACTCACAGCAACAGTATATGTTACAAAGCATCCGAGCAAGGTCACTTTTAAAAATAACTTACAATAGCCTTATTATTTTCTATCAAAAAAGAGGAGAAAATAAGACATGATTAAAAGTTTGATTAAATTTGAGTTGCCTTTCCTTTTTCTCCCATTTCATTTCTTCAGACTGCTCTGGTTTCCAGATTCTTCAGTTATAATAAAAAGTGATCCTTCAGGAAATCAACATAATTACAACGGTACAAAAAAAAAACCGACACAAAAGTTGACTGTACACATGCGGTCAACGATGGAAGCAGAAAGCATCATCAGCGGGAGACAGAGAAAGAGAGTTGGAGAGAGAAGTGTTGAAATATTCACGGAATACTTCCACACAATAGGGGTCAGCTCGCTCGCTCGTACTTCTTCCTTCCGTGTATGTTCGCTAAAGCTTTACACTACGTATTTATAAGTTTCACTTTTATTATTAATTATAATGGTCTCCATATGACTTTTCCACACACGGGGAATAACAAAACAAACACGTCCCCACTTCCGCGAGCATTGTACAGAAGATGAAAAAACCAAAGTCACCGGACAGTAGGTGTTTTCCGCCACCCCTTATCCGATTGTTCCTTCTTCGTTTGGTGATGTTAGGTCAGATGACGATGCACTGGTCAATAAACGCTGATCAATTCATCATGGAGGCAAGGGGGGAGGAGGTAACATTAATATATGTACACGGGGGACCCCCTCACCACCTTTGCAGTATGCCTCTGCCAGAAGCATCAGTCTTCTACTGCTGTCGGCAGCAACACTGCCGCTCTTTAACGAGGAACTTCATCAACACTGCACAATGGTTAAGTGAATGTCTCTCAATCCACAGCACAGCAAGACAATCTAGGTTCACTTAGGGAATTAAGCACCGATTGTGATCACTGTCTTTATATTATGTAGTCCAGGGCCACTGTTTTCTAAACTCAAAAGGGACTTTTATGTTTCCTGCTTTGAAATGAAACACTGATCAAAGTGGAAAGCAACACAGCAATGGTGACGCTTATTTCAGAAAATGGTGTATATAAACTGTACCCTAGAGCGGCCTGCCAGAGGTCATACCACCAAATTTTAAGATGCATTTATTTTTTGGAGGTAATTTTGGATGTGGGCTCTAGAAGAAGCTATGGGTTACATCTCCACATTCCAGTCTGCAAACCATGGAGCCAAGACCAACAAAATGCTGCATTATCATGTCACACTGGATAATCTCAAGATGGAGAAGAATCAAAACAAACCATTCACAGTATTTTCAGCAATCAATCTGCCTTTCATTGATACTGACAGGATGGTTCTGCATGGCCCTGAATTCCATCCCACAAACTGAACAATTATTCTTTCTATGCTGCCATGTTAATAAAGGCTGCCTTTTGCAGGAGATGGAGTTAAACTTGCTGCCAGGTTAGGCTGAGTATGTTCCACTAGAGGCCGCACGGGAAGCCAGATTCTTTCTGATAGCCACATCGCTGCGTCGCCTCCTTGGTCACTAGGAAGAGCTCGATGCATTCATGCCACTGAACATCCCAGTACTGAATGATGTCTGCTGCTGTTGCTGTTGTTGTTGTTGGATCTGCTGCTGCTGTTGCTGCTGCTGCTGCTGGTTGCTTGCCTGTCGACCATGCTTTGGCATAGGGGGCTGCAGGTACTCGTGCCTGGCCAGGGAGAACACGTCAATCCGGTCTTCTTTGCGATATGCTAGGCAACTTCTGATGAAGCTCTGTGAAAACGAATCCACATATTCTTAGGTATTTACTCAGTAATGGCTTCCAGAGGGCTAAACAAGGAAGAACAAGATAGTGACACAGAACTGAACAATAACTATATTAAGTGGGTCTGAAATTGTCTTACAGATACCTTTTATTCTACACTACCTCTGTTTACATCATGCTATTTTCAAGTTTGAGTAGCATGCCTCATTGCTTCAAAACTACTGTAAAAAGTTGTCTATGGTAAAAGCTCCACTCATTCTGAAGCTCAGCACTAGATGCTGGTGAGTGGTCAATTTCATGCGCTGGCTGCTTCACCCCTGGGAATGAACCCTGGTATTTACTGACTAAGAAAATGGGTGGGCCCAAGAGCTGGTATGGGCAGTTTTGGAGAAGAGAAAAATTTTGTGCCTACCAGGATTTGAATCCCGGACCATCCAGACTGTAGCTAGTAGCTATACCAACTACACAATCTCAGCGCCATGCTTCAAAAATACAGTAACCAAGATGAAATTCCCAAGACCACAAAGAAACATTACAGTCATAACTGGACAGTATGGGCCAAATCCAAACTGCCATCCTTTATTACTGTAACCTATAAAATTAAGGATCAGCAGCAGCTTTCTGATAACAAATTAAAGGCTACCCATGAGACACAAAAATAGAAAAATGGGAGAGTTTGTACGTCCTACCATCACGTAAAGTGTGGGCAATGCTACCATGCTGCTTGAAGAACCTATAAAACAAATGAACTTAAGACTTTTGTTTTGATTAACGGAAACTTTCATAATAAACCAAGAAAGGAAAGAACCAATCAGGGACATAAATCCATTCTTGAACTTCTGGTGAATGAGAAGTTACAACAGAATGGGTTTCATATTGCAGGATGTAAGGCCAGTCTTTGGCTACATGCAGAACTGTCAACCACTATCTCAATTTTGGTTTGCTGGTTTTGTATTACCTTCCCTTATTACTACTGGTAATTCAGCATTCCTACAAGTATACTTCTCATGCAAACATGAAGACTGCAGACAATATTATCTCACAGCTGGATCACATCACATTAATTACCCTGATTCATGCATTCATGTCACATCACTTAGTAACTTAATGGTAAGAATCCCTACCATTAATGTGTAGGGGTGGGGGGAGAACCGCCAAACAATTAGGAGCCACAACCCTGTGCTGGTCCTAAATTCCTGCTGCGTGGTATTTAGCAATGCTACACTTTCTCATACTTTGAATATAATGATAAAATAGGGAACTGGAATTCCATCTAGTCTTGTCCCAGCTTCCTAACAGAGTTCCCCAACAAGGTATTCAAAACAGCAATGGCAAAATAAAACTCCTGATAATAAACAGGAAAACAGAACAAACCCCAAAAAACATACAAAGTAATTGCAAGACCTGATCTTTCACATGCATCAGTAATTTGAATAGCAGGATAACGGATAATATTATAACTGATATGTGAAGATATCAGAAGGAATAGAGATTACTATTACAGAACTTCAAACTACAGAAATAAATTATGGGATCACAATTAAAGGTATCATGAAAATCATAACCCAGAATTACATATGAATATCGTCCCCCGCTAAAGAAGAAGACTTTACCTTTGCTTCATTGCTGACTGCAGGCTTGTTGGCAAACTGTACCTCAGTAGCCTTGAGAATTGTGTTCTCCTCCAAGATGGTGGCTTGAGATTGGTTGTGCCCAAAAGGCTACAATGTCCAACAATTAAAAAAAAACATCAATACACATACCAATGCAGTGGTTCTACAAGAAGTATAAAAATAAGTAGTGAACACTTTCATCTACATGGTGACAGAAATAAGACAACTCATTTGAGCCTATATACTTTGCACATGCATTATCAAATAGACTCAAATTAAACAAAATTTGAAAAGCATGGAGACCAAGTATGCCAAAGTCCCTGAGAAATCAATATTTCATCATGAAACTCTATGAGGTAGTCCACAGAACTACTTTGTTAGCTGACAAACGTACCTTCTTGCCATACAAACACTGATAAAAAATAACTCCCACACTCCAGACGTCAACCTTGGATGAGATTTTTGGAGGGTTCTTTCCGACCACAAAACATTCTGGGGGAAGGTACCAGTAGGTGCCAGCTCCTTGCGAGGTCAAGTCCATTCCATGGTCAGGGTTATAGTTTTCCTCATCCATTACTTTACTCAGTCCAAAGTCTGTTATTTTTATTTCACCACAAACATTCCCTTCTGTTAGAAGGATGTTACCTGAAAAAATATACCATACATTCATCATTTCTTGCTTGTTTGTTGAACACTGCTGTATGTACTACACATATTATACAGAATTACACAACACAACTGTAAATACTGAACTGGAAGTTGTAGTGGCTTATTTTATGATTCTACTCCTGTATGTCAGAAGGGATTTTGGTAATAACCAAAACCCTAAGACATTGCACATGGGTATCCAAACTTACAGACATACCAGGAAACCATCAACAAGAGACAGACCACAAATACCAGATGCCATATATTTGTCTGAAAAATATTAATTACCTCAGTATGCAGCCAACGACATACCATATCGTAACCATTATCAGTGACTTATATGACAGGAAAACACAAAGCATGTACAAATTACTGATATTTTAGTCACCTACTGGATTATATGTGGTGAAATACAGCCAGCAGCAGCAACCCGGTTAATGTACTTACCCACTTATAAGACAAGAAGGTTGTTCTAATTCTTCAACTCAAAAATGGGAGGCTGCCTTAGTTACACACAAACTTAAATGCATTCAGTATGGGCAGCATCATGGTCTAAGGTACGGGGTGGGGAGTTTGTCAAATGTGTACAATTGTTTCATATTTGGATAAACACAGTATGCCTATCTCAAGACAACACTGGAGTATGGGCAGGTCTCATTTTACGACATGGTTACATTCCTGAAAAATATCACACATTCCCATTTAAAACACTGTTATTTCCTCGGGTTTAAAGGACTGACCTCATCCTACATAGTGTATGACAAGACCACTACTGGACATACGGACCTGTAGAGTATATACATACTGTATATACAGTACACATACATTTATATACAATTTATTTTATTTATTTATTTATAATGCGGTAAAAATCTAAGACTCACAGTTATATTTTTTAGTATGGTTCATTCCAATAGGACTGTGGCAGTCTTGCTACATTAACACTTTCGTTCGTATCTTAGCATCTTCTGTAATTATATCCGCATTATCACAAACTGTATGTATGGTACCATAAGCAAATCTAACATTATGGCATACGTCCACAATTCACATAACTTTTTTCAAATTGGCTTGTTACATCTAATTTCTGATTATCTTTTGCTGATTTTTCACTTGGATTGCACTAGGTGATGTAAATTACATTTGTCACACATTTTGGTAACAAAAGCCAATGCTGTTGAAGGAGGAACTATATCAGCTGTGCGATTACATCACCAACATAAGCAATCCACACATGACTGATGGAGTAACAGTGACGTAACTTTCTGCCAAATTCCAACACATGACAAGTGCGGCCATGGATCGTCTATACCTAATAGCATTAAAATGAAAATTAACACGTATCGTCTACGTCATATTCCATTACACCAAACATTATCGTGTAAATCTGAAAAGTGGTTGAAATTTTCAAGTTGCATTAACCCTTATCCTACTAAAGTGGAGAATATGGTAAGCTCCTAGTAATGCCAGCAATTTTAATGTGTACTATGTGGTGACCTACAGGTGGCAACACTGACAGCCCTCTCTTTTTATTGTCTGCACAATGTCTCAACAATGAATCAATCATGAAAGGGATCCTGTGTCATATTTGTGTGTAAACACTTAGTCAGCTACCAACGAGACCTTAATTATCCCTGAATGCATAAGTGTCATAAGTCTTGAAAAATACTGTGCAGTTAGTTTAGTCTTGCATTTAGTAAATGGAATGGAATGTCTGGGTCATAAAACCTTCTGGTTTACTAAAAGGCAGCCGAGTAATGGTTCTTAAGTAGGGGAAGGAAACATTTCCACCAAGTACTTTGCAGAAGTTCCAACTAATCTCAGTTGAGATTTCACTGACCCCAGCAGTTGCACTAGTTTTCCTCAATGCAACGTGAGGTTTCACATGCAAAACGGGTTTGTCTGCTGTCTCAAAATCAAATACTAACATTGGAAGACTGGACACACATCACAATAATCACTGGCCTGGCTGCAATCCCATGAAAAGGCAATGTCGTGTGTGTTCAGCAAGGGGCTTCAAGCGAACAGTGATATTCATGTGTGTCAAGTGTTACGTGGCGCTTTGTGTGGACCGAAATTTTTTTGCAGATTACCACCAAAAAAAAAAAACCTCATTAAACAACTTTTCATCCATCTTCCGTGCAAACAGTTCAAGTCTCGACCAAAACATAAGTAAAAGAACATGGATATTTACAAGATTTTTTTAGAACCTTATCTTATCCATTCTGCAATAAGGATATTACAGCATTTCTAAGGCATTCTGAGCAATGTCTGTTTCATTCCCCACAAATTGCTTTTTGTTTCACAAATTTATCCTGCTTAGTTCCTGAAATATTAAAGTTTTTTGATAAGCACACACAAAATTTAAATACCCCCCAAAATAATTCAGCGAGCTGGGACTTACAGATGGGATTTAACTCAGCGTTTAGAGGGTTAAAGTGAAACTGTGAAAAAGAAATAGCATAAAATGAGACCTGCCTGTACTTACAAAGATTAACCTTCTAGGATATGTCCCAGAAAGACTGTAATCTACCAACAATTCTGTGAAAGCCTCAAATCACACAGGAATGCTTATGTCGCCACATGCTACTTCACTTCCTATTCTGATAAAATCCACGGCAAAGGAAGCTTACACCATGCCCCATGTGACAACAAAGTCTCCATGTTTCTGATAATGGTGTCACATAAAACATAAATATGATTCTGTACACTGACCACCACCCTGGGCTTATAGGCATCTTTTACAGTGGGGAGGGGGGGAAAAAACCACACTCCTCCGCAGATGATGCCCATCTGTCACCTAGTATCAACTGCTGCATTTGTCCAGTTTTTATCATATATGCTACAGAGGTTCTTTACAAAGAGTTACTATGCAAGGATAAGTTTTTTGAAAATTAGCTCAGTAACAGACATACTTTACTAAAGGGCATAAATGAATTTCTACATGCCTTTTCCACATTTTCTGACAAACTGATCCCCATGTAATAACACTGAGAAATTATGACATTCAAAAAATATCAGTGCAGTAGCAAGTCATACTTTACGCAGGTGTGTAAATGAAATTTCTACATCTTTCATCAAACCTGGATAACAATCCATACAGATCTACATGTAATGCCACTCAGCAACTATGACTTCTGTAAAATGAGCTCAGTGTAAGTAAAATTTTAATTAGGAGCATAAATAAGGGCATAAACAAATTACTACTTGTGCCTCCCACATTTATTCTGCAGTTTGGGCCAGATCCAGTATAACAGATATGAAACATGATGATGCCAAGTACTTGTGGGTATCATAAAAATGGGCATAGTGAAGGGAGAATTCTTTTTCTGGTTGTAAATGAAATTAGCTACCGTGTACTATTAGATTTTAAAAGTAAAGAATGCCCTGATAAAGACTGCATACTATGTCATAAAAAAAAACACTTGCCATCTTGTAATAAACAAAATGCTTTGAGAATTGGAATGGTTACCATCAGGATGCTCCTTCTGAAGAACCCAACAAAGCAAAAACCTTCTTACTTGGTGAAGGAACAATCCCATTTCCAATATGCTGTGTCTGAGAAGAACCAGACAATGGATGGGCAATGTAGAAAAATACAAGTTATATTTATGGTAATATGATGGCACTTACGAGATGCCTGTGTATGACGACCTTACCTGGTTTCAGGTCATAATGGATAACTGGAGGCTTTATCTCATTGAGATATTTCAGTGCTGACACAACCTGCATCACAATAGACCGTGCTTCTCTCTCTGGAATAGTCTTGTGCTGCAAGGCAACCAACACTCAGGTCAGAAGGTGCTAACAGCAGAAAAAGTGAAGACAGGACACATTTCTTCAGGAAACTCTAGCAGCTACTAATGCTTCTTGTAATTAATAAATCACAAAAACCACAGGCTTCCATGATCACAGTACTGACACAACAGGTTCAATACAAGTTGTCTGTGCTGACTAAACACAATGCTGTGAAGATATACAGGAGAATTGCATTATAGCACTATGCATTCTTAACCTTAGCAAGAAATGAAGTCAGTGATCAGCATCAATCCCATGGGAAATGCTACACTGTCAACATTGCCTAAAATGCTAGGATGGCCCTACAACTGGTCAGGATGTTATCTGCCAGGAATGAAACTCCAATCATCCAGCATCCATCAGCTCTTCCCAGTCACTCTACTACACTATCACATCTCCCGTCTATAAATCATATTCACACAAAATTCTACAAAATCTAATTAAGGTACAGAAATCCTTGAACTGAAAATCTCCATCTTCAAATTCATTAACTTCCTGAAGTAATTCAGTTGTGTAAACGTACACTTAACAACAATGGGTACCAGGTCTCTTTCCTGGCAGAAAAGGAGCTGAAGGTGCAACACTGACCACCCACCCCCTTCTACTGCCAAGGTTAAAGAAAGAGTAGAGCTATAAGTCTACCCCCCCTTCTGGGCCTTCATGGCCTGCTCTAGGGTAAACTTCAACATTTACTTTACACACACCAATAGTGTGATGTTTTATTGACCGTGCATCATAGTATAGACCTCTCAAATTACCAACTTAGTGCACATTCTCTTAATATTCAACAATATAAGTTACATTACACTCCTCAACATGTTTCGAGCAGCACGCTGCTTGAAACATGTTGAGGAGTGTAATGTAACTTATATTGTTGAATATTAAGAGAATGTGCACTAAGTTGGTATTTTGAAAGGTCTACACCAATAGTGGTATCAAGATACGCACAAAATTAGTTTGCATACAGAGTCATTTACATCCAACCGAGGGGCACTGGGGCAAAACAACTGAGAGACCCATGTTTATGCATGACACCATAAGGCATATATGTATGAGACACACACCCTTACCACTGACACTAGATACAGAAAAAGTCAGGAACGTGCTCTGAATGCTTTCATCTGAGAAATAAGACACTGGCATTTGTAAGACCAGGGGTAAGCAAATGTGGCTCACAGGCCAGAAGTAACACAAAAAATGTAATCCAGCCCTTGTAGAGTTTACAGTATATTACATTATCAATATGGACTTCCCACAACCTTCACTTTTTCAGTCACATACTATGCATTATGATCACAGAAATGCAGTGTCTAGGTTTATGGTGCACATCTTTTATCTACCCACAAAGTATGAGAATGGCAAAGTGCTGCTCACTCCACACTTGGTCACACTAAAAAGAATGGTCGAAGTTCTGTGTCCAAATTAACCATTAAATTGTCACATGAGGTGTGACACAGTGCACAAAAACAAGAAATCACTTCCACTATTTCTTAAAACAATGTCATTTGTAAAAGAAAATGAGAATTAAACTGTGAAGTTTTGTGCACGCACTACATGAAAGGTATTAGATTATCCACATTTTTGACTATCGCTCCATGATTAACCCAGATAATAGTATTACAGTGAAACAATTTCAAGCACATTCATAACCTGCACAGTACCCACTACAATCAATGTCTGTAGGCACGTAACTCAACAACCAGTGAACATATCTTCTTCATGTACTTTCACACCAGGAACCATCATAAGAAATCCTCAGCCATTTCCATTTTTGTGTATATCAGGATATTACAACAATATATACAATGACTTACCTGAGTCTGTACAT
>JGI20166J26741_12265583_pt1 | contig 17809 bp, 7 predicted proteins | sample TergutCu122P5_FD_26741 | JGI IMG/M metagenome (IMG submission 26741)
GGCAACGGGTTGTACACAATGCTGGTGACTACATTGAAGGACAGTAAAACTTCAAAACATGTATCTATTTTGTATCAGTTGTAAATAAATAGTTGCCACTCTTAAAGTTCCAACCCTCATAGTTTTTCTCAGTCACCATGGAGTGCTCCTAGTTTTCCTTAAAGTAGTTCGATCACACTCTTGAACACGCTGTGTATTTCATCCTCACCACCCTTATGTTGAACATTATATAACTGAGGAAAAATATACTAGAATCCTGAGTGGGGTTTCTCTATTTAAGATTTTTCTGCATTTTAGATTAATTTTTTATGGTTCCAGCCAAAACCCCATATAAACCCCATATAAATGCTTCATCATTTTTGGTTTTTCCTGCATTCGGGGCCTGAAAATTCTGTCCCTACATCATTTTTCAGCCTCAATTTAGGGTTTATTTTTAGAACTTTGGGTGTGGGTTATATAAAAAATGCCATGATTATGTGCAGTGGAAGTGATTCCATGTCAGAATCAATTGTGAACTGTTGCAGGAGAGTAGTGTCAATTTTCAAGGTGTAGCATATGACTGGTCAAAAAGGTTGGGGTGGGAGCCATACATTTATAATCACATATTCAGCTCACCAGTGTTATAGGCTGATCATAAATCATGAATACTTTAATTACAGTTACAATATCTGGAGATATAAATTTACTATGAATTTTTTTTCCATTCATTTTTATTCTCCAGTAACCATTTTCATATGTTGTTCTGTATATTTTTCTCAATATTTTCCTTTGCCATTTTATTAAGGCTTAACATTTTATTGGTGAAGGTCCATGATTCAGCATCATAGGTCATAATCAATCTTATAACTTTTTTATATAGATTTTTAATGTCTGGATTTTGTATCCTTTCTTCAGTGAATAGCCTAATGCTTGGTAACATTTATTATCAGCAATAATTCTCATTTTTATTTCTGGACTGTTCATCCATCTGGTTGTGTAAAAAAAGTTTGCTTTTTATAATTAAATTTTCATTGAGTTTAATTTTAATAAATAATATTGAACATGGAAACTATATATTCAAAACATTTGTAGATGTTTATCACATGAAGTGACAGGTTTGTATCATACCCAGATGTAAAGTAAATGGTTTGAAAATGTCTCAGAATTTAAATATTTGGAAAGGACATAACATATACAACTGAGATTGGAAAAGAACAGATCTGCAAAATGATTGTTATATTTCAGTTTCAAAAGTTGTAATTGTGCTATCATGCTCCTGTTTTTCCAGTGCTCAGATTCCAGGCTGTGCACAAAGGGAGAGTGTAGGAAGTGTCTGTCTGCTGTCTACCAATGTCATTAACATCACCTAACCATTTCTTGGTTTTACATAGTCAAGCCCTGATCACTAGTCTGTTTTATATTGGCAGGGAAATGATGATTTTATATATGGGCATAGTTTTAAAAATCTTATTTCTCTCTGAGGTAAGGACCTTTTACATCTCACTGAGATCAACCACGATTTTCTGGGGATCATTTCCTTTTCAGCACTCGTACTGTCAAATTTCTCTCCATTTAAAAAATAATCTTTTCCTGTTGTCCTTTGTCACATTGAACCTGTCATACAAAATTTCTGGTTTGTGTATTATTTTACAAATAACTGTTAATTTATGATTTTTATTTACAAAACTCAGTAGCATTTTATTCATGATGTGTGTATTGCAAATGAACACTCTTGTTTTCAACAGAATTTGTTTTATTTCTGTCCACTCTGTACCTACGACACAAAACACAAGCAGCTCAGGCCTGGGTCATGACATTCATGTATCATTCAGCTGGGGAATAGCCAACTGGTGGTCTATCCTGTCTCTTGCTCCATATGCCCTTTTAAGAAAAACAAACCTTACAGCAGGCCCATTCAACCCTTAGGTCAAAGGCAACATATTACGTGTGACACAGCGTTATGTTGCCTGCGGAGACATTTGCCATTAGAAAATGTCTTTCAATCCCTTCCCTGGCAAAGCTGAGATATAATGCGCAGGCAGTTTTGAAAATTTATGAGCTCTTTATAAGTGGATACATACATTACATTACTTGTTCATGGTGTAAAATTGTGCTAAAATAGCAACACCCTAACTCAGGTTGTAAATTGAATTTTCTTATAAGTTTTTCCTCTTATTACCAGCATATTTTTATTGTTCAAGGATTATAGAAAAATACAAAAGTAAAATTATTCATATAATTATAATTGTATTTATTCTTCATTTTGCCTGTTGAATTTCATGTTGCCCACACCACAAGAGGCTGAGCAGGCCTGCCCTAAGGTACATACTTTAGTGATTTTGGATGGAGTGTTTGGGTGATCAGATAGTTTATGGGTTGCCTGCAAGATGACACTACTGCTGCTAGCATAAACTTCTACCAGTAGGTGTAGAAAGAATAGAACCTGCTAGGAATAGGACTGTAACATGTCTGATGATTGTGTAATGTCTTTTTAAGTACAAGTGTGTGTTGTTCCATTTGGGGTAGACACAGTGGTGGTGGGGCATGTTTCCTCATAGTACTTTGTTTTCTGTAGCCAGTTGTAATTCCACCATTGATTTATGTTTATCTGTCATTGGTCCCTTGCCCCTGAGGTGTGCATTGGGCCTTATCAGTGTGTTACTGAAATCTTGGCTGGAACTGGATCTCTGATCCAGCACTTGGTTACAGTGAGGATAAAGACATTTTTTAAATTAATTTTCTTTACAGTTCATCATTGTGTCCCTAAAAGATGGGATGTTCAACAATGCTAATGTGCTGTATCGAACCAAATTTGTTGATGGGATGTCAACAGTCACTCAAACAGTGCAAAGGAAGTAGCAGAAAGAAGCAAAAATGGAGTTCTTATTCACTTTCCTTTTAGGTGTGTTTTAATATGACATGATTGATGTGCGTGTGTGGATATGCTCTTTCATTCTTACCCTCGTTTCTCAGTGTGACCATTTCCTTACCAACCAAACTGTGTCATAATTGTAAGGTTCGAGGGTCCCACGACAATGTCTATGAAGACTGCCTATCTCCCAAACTATACATTGTGACATCCTGTAAGACAATTATCCTGGTGTCATCATTGTTTTGAATATCTCTATGTAGTTAATAGTGGACTGAGTGATGTACGATGCACACTGAACTTATTTTGAATTCTTTTATGTCAGGTGGGTAGATGGGAATATAACAACAAAGCATGTTAAGTTTATAAGAATACTGTTGAAGAAACCTTTAAGATTAGGCAGGGAGAGAAGCATACTCATCAAAGGCTTCCATGTGTTTAGAATGAAAATGTGGCCGTAGCCAATTGATGAGGTATGCTGAAGTTTGTAAGAGTACTGTTAAAAAGATACATACAGTAAGTGAAGATAAAAAGCACCTGACAAACGATAGTGATCATATGTTGAAAATCAGAAATTAATTGTGGGCACACAGTTGATATTATGGAAGACAAGCTCTTGTTTGGGCGCACCTAGATATAGAACTGCCCCATGTAAGAGTTGTTACAACTGGCCCCCATGCTTAAGCACAATGTTGTGAAAGTGTGTAGGGTCATAGAGGTATACCTCCACAATTTCTTGGTGTTGGTACTAGTCAGAGGTGAATAATCACTTCTATGCCACAGCCTTTTTATTCCTAAGAGTAGAACCCCTGGTACGCACTAGAAATGCTACTGGGTGGTTCCTGGACCCAGTCTGGACACTAACGAAGAGAAAATTCTGTTGCCTCCGCCAGGAACCAAGCCCAAAGCCTAGTCACTACAGTATAAGAGAGGAGCTATCCCACCTTCTGTTCAAAATTAGTGGTGGCAGGTTTTTTTAGGCATCTCCTTATCATTCTGCCTTTTTCTTAATTGTGTAGTTGATCTTAGTCCATTGGTGGGTGGATTGTACTACAAAGCCTGCTCCACAAACACTCTTACCTTGCTTCAAATTAATGAATGTGTTCTGTTGTAAAATTGGGCCAGGATAGTGTAGTTGGTATAGTGACTCACTACAGGCTGGAAGGTCCAGGGATCAAATCCCGGTGGGGGCGAGATTTTCTGCACCTATCCAGACTGGCCCACCCAGCCTTCTGTACAATGGGTATCGGGTCTTTCCCAGGGGTAAAGGCGGACGGGGCGTGACGTTGACCACCCACCCCCATCTAGTGCCGAGGTCATGAAAGAGTAGAGCTATACCTCTACACCCACTGTGGGCCTGTGTGGCCTGCTACAGGGTGAAACCTTACCTTTACCTCTGTTGTAATATGTAAAAGTCAGTCATGTTAAGAATAATCATTACAGGCTGTTGGCCATTGCTTTCTATTCTCAGGTATTAACTTGCTCTCTTATGGTTGTGGTGTCTTTGATTGGACCATAAATTTGGAAAAATAATGTGGTGAGAATTGTGTTCAGAGTATTTGAGTTTCTTTTCACATTACAAGGAAATGTGTTTTTGAGAAAGAAACATAACAGGAAAGAGATTTGTGTCAATGGAAATGTGTCATGATGAAAGGTTTTGAAACTACATGAGAAACAGTAAGGCATAGAGGGCATCATGGTATTTTATGTCACAAAAGGGTCCAAACTGTGTGTGTTTTTTAACTAAATTGTTCACGATAGTATAAATTCAATAACAATGCTTTCACCCTCACATTTTATGAGACTGAAAAGTTGTCCTGACTCAACTTTATTTAGCTTTTTTATATCTGTATCATTTTGGGTGTTGCCTTTGTTAGAGTTCTCTTGGTTCTGGTGGAAAGAAGTACTTACTGTCTTTAATTGAAACTCTAGTGTTTTTAACTGAAACCAATACCATAAATATCAAAGAGTTACACTACCTGTAACTGAATGTGTTAACTTGTTAGGAGTTCATTGTTTAATTTTTGTGCATGTTGGACAATTGCCTACCTGGCATGCTACTGGATCCCATCAGACTTTTTTGATCGAGACATGTGTCCTTAAGGGAGTGAAAAATTTGTTAGTGCTCTGTAAATATTTTTTTGTAACCATTTGTTAATGGTGTCTAACAGAGCAATTCAACCAAATTGCTTGGGTACACCAAGTGCTTTCTTTTGTTGAAACATTTTACATTTTTAATGCTTCATTGTGTTAACTTCTTTTACTGCTATCTCATAATTTGGCAGAGGGATGTAATAAAGATGTACTGCCCTTCCCCCCCCCCAATAGTATTATAACATTTAGCATAAAGATTGACCTTAAAATGTTCTGGAATTAATATAATCTGCTTGGTGCCATGTATGAATTTAGACCATGAGGTGTCCTTATGCTACATACTGTTAAGTGGACTGTGAAAAAGGATATTTTCAGACAATAAGAAAAGTAAATTCTTGGGTTTTGATAAGGAAGCAGTTCTTCAGCAGGGGTAACCACTGTCTTGAAGCATTTCACAGCAGTTTTATAAACTGAATTAACTTAACACATATATGTTTTAAACATACCAGTGATCCACATCACTCACCTAAGATTAAATGGTAAATAATGATTCATTTCTTGAAATAATGGTGTATTATCCATACATTTTATTCTCTTACGGAGTTGATGCTGTCTGCTAAGGTACTGTGGGCTGCACTAATAATAAAGAATACCGAGTGTTAAATGTATCCATTCACTAAATATGTATCTTCAACAGGTCTGTGAAAGTATACACTGTACATTGGTGCATTCAGCTGGTCAGATTGTGAATGACAGGCTAACATCTGTGCATGTTAAATTAGTTTTAAGAGAAGTTTGTGTAGCTGATATATCCACTAACTGACATAAAAGCTGTTTGCTATATTATACTTGGAAGTAAAGTGCTTCATCCTGTAAGTAAAAAGGTAAAGCCTTTCCCATGTTTAAGTAATCACCACATCTTGGAGATGAATGGTCAGCTTCATCCCCTTGCCACTTAGCACAAACAAACACCCTTTCGCAACATCCACCCATGGAAGCAGGGCTAGCAAGCCACACACCTCAGAAAATTAATGACCTTTAATTCATGTTTTAACTTCAGATTTAGTGAATGTATTGGTGTCTTTGGTTAATATATACGCGGCATGATTGATTGTAATGAATGGAAGACAGAGATGTCACGAATGCACAAATATGGGGAAAGTAAAACTACTCGAATCATGATGGCAACTGTACGTCACGTGACTTCCAGTTCGGAACTTAGGAAATTCCAGGCCATTTGATTTTTGTTGAACAGAGGGAACAAGAACACTATTTTATACAAAACACTGTTACTTACAGACATTTCTATGTGAACTGTACAAACAGGTATGATGTTTTACAACACAGTGTGCAATTTATATCTTATATAGCAGAGATAATTGACTGATGTGTAATAGAAGTTTTTTTTTGAATGATCTAGAGTCTTTCTACACTTGAATATCATTCACCAGTCATTAAGTTTTGATGTTTAATTTGTGTCCTCAGTGACTATTTGAGTCACTTGTGTTTAATTCAATCACATGGTTACTGTTAACACACTGGAAATACTGGGTCATATTGAAGGGCATAAATGATTTTATAATTTTTTCTATGTTCCGTACCCATGCATTAAATTGTAATTTATTGGAAACCAATGAATGTACTTTGATAAAATGTGTTCTATTACATTCTGTCCATCATTGACAGGTTATGTCTTACCCATGACCATCATTAGGCTGTCTTAAAGAATACTAATGAAACATATAATAAACTATTAATCTGTAGAGGTGAAACCACTTGGTGTGATGGTTAATATCTTAGGTACTCTCTGTTATAATACAGTGTTGGTTTATGTATTGATAAAACATAAAATTCAGCTAGTGTTAAAACAGGATATGTTTTTGTTGTTGAATGGAGCTTATATGTATAGACTAGTCACAGTGTGTTTTTTTTAAGAATTTTTCACTGCTGTTGTATATTTCACTTTTGCCATTGTATAAATATTTATTCAAATTGGTTAGGGGAACAGTTTTGTAACTTGTCCTTGAACATGCTGTACATACTTTCTTTGCAATAAATCTTAATATACATATACATACATACATACATCATACATACAACATACACACACACACACACACACACAGTTTTGCCTGTTTTAACACTAGTTAAATTTTATATTTTTTTAATCAACATATAAACCAACACTGTATTATAACCGGGAGTACCTAAGATATTAACTGTTACACCAAGTGGTCACACCTTTACAAATTAACAGTTTATTGAATGTTTTTAGTATTCTTTAAGACAGCCTGATGATGGTCATGAGTACAAATGAAACATGTTGGTGTTTGACAGTATGTAATGGAATACATTTTACCGAACTGCATATGTTGGTTTTCTGTATATTAGAATTTATCATGAATGGTGTCACAAATATTTCTTATCGAATAAAGAAAGGATGAAGGCATTCATATGATTAAATATTATGCCTGAAGATAAGGTTCCATGTGCTGAAAACTTTGCCACTTTGATGTGATAAATTGTTAGATTCACATTCTTTCCACATATTTTCTCATGGGGAAAATGCCCCTGGTAACACTGGATAAGAGGTGACCCCTAGAGCACAGTGTGGGCACAGTGTACAAAGTATACTGATTCTCTTAACTTTGTGTTTTCAGACAGGTGTTGTCAGCACATTTCAGCTATCTAGGATATATAAATACAGTAAACTCTGATCCATCTGGTACCACAAAGACCAGAGGGTTGCTGGATATTGCAATTTTCCAGGTATTGGAACATTACACATAACGTGTATCTTAGTGTACCTAGCAACCTCACAGATAGACCTAACCACTTAATATGTCACTTGATAACCATGTCCTGATTTTACCATTACGCTTTCTATTCCCTCCTCAGCACTGCTTACATAACATGGTGTATATATAATGTAAAAACAAAATGTGACACCAAGACATTTTGCTGTCACTATCGTAACTGTTTGGTTATCTAAATTTTTCCTGCAAATAGCCTTTCTTGATTAACTCTGACTTTTTGAACTCACTAGAATTGTTGCTGGTTGCTGCCAGTAAATGAATTAGTGAAATGAAATGAATCTGTATAAATTTCTGGTGAGTAACGCTATTTGGATCATCCATTGCTGGATAAACCAGCTTTTACTGTATAATACAATACACTGAACATAAATTTGTAACTCAGTAGGGATAAAAATGTAGGTGCTGGTGTGGTGAATTTAATTTTAAAGGCTTTAAATCCATATTTTCTTACATTTTGGTTGTGTAGTAAAGGTAAAGCAATGCCTGTACAGGCCTATTACAGGCCCAGATGGTCCAGGAGGTTGAGGCTTCTAGATTTCTAGACAATTGGCACATGAAGGTGGTAAGGTTGTCAGCCTTTTGCACAGGCTGCCCTTAATCCCCAGGAAATATTCCTGGTACTTGTTTCTTTTAGAGGCTGAGTCAACCCTAGGGCCATATTGTGGCTGGAAGTATCATGTCAATGGAAAATTCCATTGACACAATCAGGAATTGAACCTGTGACCTTCCGGCTTGTAGCGCAGTGCCTCAGCTGACGGCACCACCACGTACCCCTGTTTGTGTAGTATTGTAGCTTATTTTGGGTAACCAGATGGTTCACATGTGGTTGGGTATTCTACACCCAGTCACATGAAAGCAGGCTGTTGTCTCCATACCTGATCGTCACCAATCTCATACCAACCTTGGTGTAATATTCGTAGAAAACTGCAGTTGATAAGCCCAAAGCCATATTGAAAGTTTGGAGTAACAGTAACTGCAGCCTGTTTATAGTCATCAAAAGCTAAGAAGTTGTTGGTTCTTTCATTAAGCACAAAATATTTAGTAATACATTTAAATATAATACATGTTCACATAACCTATTAATTGAGGTAATGAGGACATTTATGCTGTATTATTTTAGGTATCCCTGGATGATGTGTTATATAATGATATGGTATTGATGCCAGAGTTTTGCTCACCCTCTTTCTGTACCTCCAGTGTTTTAAAACTTCAAACGCATAAAACCAAATAACCATGGCTGGCAGAAGTGGACATCAGTGGAAAACTGCAGAATTTTAAATCTGCAGTTGGAAAGGGATTGCTACATCAGTTCAACACTGCATTTATATTGGTGGTTAAGTAATACACTATACACAGTTTACAATTGTTTTTAAGTGCTATATTTCTAAAGTTACAGATGTGTTCCCTGTAAACAGAGTATCAGCAGACACGCATGATCAACTAAATATCCTAATGTCTTTGGAGACTACTTGCAAATGGATGCATCAGTTTTAATACTGTATGGCTTGGTCCATTATCATTTGCCTGATTTCCATGTGTGTGTCTTAGTTTGGATAAACTTCTACCAATTAACCACCTGGTACCTTGGTATAGGAAAGGTGATTTTTCATACTTGGCAAGGTCCTGAGCAAACAAGTCTAAACCAGAATGTTCTGGCCAAACAAACTGTCATGTCTTCAGAAATAGAATTCTCTACTTCATGTGACACTACAGAGCACCTTGTAGTAAAATGACACTACAGATACTTTCTTTGTCTCTGATCTTGCAACTTGCAGTTATACACTCTTACCTCGCTTTACTGCCTTAGAGAAGATTCCTCTTCATATTACTTGCCCATCTCTTTGGGCAGATTATGCTTATACTTAGTTTTGACTTTCAACATTTCAGCATTACCCCTCAGGCACACACATGTACATGCACATTAAACTGAGCACTGTTACATTGCTTTGGCAGACATGTCAGATGAATCTAATGTTGCTTTCGGTGTCCCTGATTTTGGTTGTTCAACCTCCTGCAATAATTCTTCATCTTCATGCTTATAATCAGCTGCTTCTTTCCTGAAACAACAGTTATCCTAAATCAGAGAGTAATCATTAGGATACAGCTGTGTGTCAAAATATAAATAACACCGTTGGGGTGGGAACGTCCTCCTCCTTTTGGCTTTGATTCTTCCAAGATAGTATTTTTGTTTCTTAATTCACTGCAGTACCCAGTAGAACAGTGACTGCTATGCAAGGTGCAAGAATCTAGCATTTGTCAGGCATGTATTGTTTCATGTGTTCTCTTTCAGGTTAGTGCAGTGAGGAGGCAAACAGTTATGCACACATATTTACTTTCATTAATAACGGGATATTGCCTGAAGATGAAGCTTTGTACTTACGAGTACTTATTTTCTTGTGGGGACATGAAGAGCGATTTAGGACAAGCCTTGTAGTAACGCCAACACTCGCCATGACCGTTTTCCTGTCCTGTTTGCTCTGCATTTACATACTCCTCCAACATGTCAGCAAAAGGAGACTTGCTTGCTCTAAGAACATTTAACATGAGCTGTATAATACTGGTAAAAGTTGAAATATCTATAAGTGACCAGATCTTAGAGAACAAGTCTGAACCTTTAAACATGTATGCAAGATATCTAATCATTTCAGGGAATAAGTACACATAAATGTCATAAGGAAAACAGATTCAAAATCAGTATTAGAAGACATTTTACCAAGGGCACAGAATATTGTATCTAACATAAAAGTTTTAAGTGTGAAACATCTTAGAAGACAGTAGAACAGACACAGCAGACTTTAACAGAGAAAAGAAAGAGACAGACTACAGACTGAGGACACAAGAAACTGCAGGGAAACTTAATTGTACACAGGTAGACAGAGTGAATATAATGAGACAAATGCTTTTCTCCCATGGAAAAAGAGATGAAGAAACCAGTCACTGTAACCCCAGAAAAAAATATAATTTTCAATATAATCGTATGAAATGAAAATAACATGTCAAATTTTACTACATTATGTAACTCTACCTGAGATTATTCACTCAGTAATACACTGTTCTATATACGATAGACACCAATAGCTCCCACAATATAAAGTGTAAGTAAAACAGGTGCAGCAGTCCCATTACAGGCCTGGACAGGCCCTGAGGGTTCCAGGAGGTTGAGGCTCCCAGATTTCAAGACAGTCAGCACATGAAGGTGGGAAGGTTGTCAGCCCTATGCACTGGCCACCTTTACCCACCAGGAAATATTCCTGGTACTCATCTCTGTTAGAGGCTGAGTCAACCCCAGGGCCATAGTGCTGCCAGAAGGATTATGTCAATGGGAAAATTCCGATGACCATCGGGAATCGAACCCGTGACCTAAAGTGTAAGTAGGATGTAAAAACTTATAAACAAATGTTTGTCATATTTATCTAATTGCAGCTCCAAACTGCATTTAAGACTTCTGTTCAGAATATAAATAAAACAGCAGATTATTGCATCAACAGAAGGCAGAACAAGTGATACAGAAAACTACACTATCTGGTTCTACTCCAAAAACATCATGCTAACATCATTGGTGTAATGGAAATAATAGAATTTAAATGTGTATGTAGATCAACATAACCATTTCTTACAACTTCAGAAATGCCATGCAAATATAAAACAGACTAAGCTTACTTCACTATTATAACATTGATATAGAACGATTTTATCACCATTTTTCAATTACATTAAATCAGAAATTCTTCAAATGAATAAATGGTTTTATAAGAACACAACTACATGTTTCAGAGATAATTACAGTCCATACAATTCAGGCCATGGTAAATAAATTTTTATACAGCATTACAAATTGCAACAATGGAAAATTTTGTAAGGAAGAGATCTTTCTCATACAGACTTTGTCCCTTTACATAAGTTTTATATTCTGCATAATTTTCGCATGATGATCTGTTATATTGAAATATGTAGCAAATTGTAAAAGCAGATCTGTTTTTATAATTACATAAAGAATTAGTTGGGTTGACTGAATTCTTGTTTGGCATATTAAGGCAAAACTTCAGTAGAATGGACAGATGGGCACAAGGAGTAACAGTTAAGATCAAGCTAAAATTAAAATGTTTCCAGGCATGGGGCCAAATAGAATTTCAGGAACCTTCTCTTACTAGTACTTGTATACGTATATGAATTCCGAACTGCATTGACACCAACTACAGAACATGGGCACAGAAACAAGTTATACCCTTTACAAACTGTTGGAACCATGAAGAAGCACCTCAAAGTTTCTCATTCCAAAGCCTGGTACTGTCTTTAAGACGAAATGGTCATTACAGGTGGACTAATCACAATTCAGAGTGTGGAACTGCCACCTGTAAACAAACTTGTGTGCTTATGCTGCAGTCAGCTTGGTCATGAAATGGTTAATCTCATGTGAAAGATTTATCATGCAATGTGATATCTGAGGTTCTCAGACTAGTGCTGTTGAAGGTATAAGTCCTCTGAGACACTGTCACTGAGGAAATAGTTGCTGATGTTTCAAAGGAATGTGGTGAATTTGCTGAGATATACTTCTTCTCCCCCTGTATGTCTTTGTGGCCTGTATAGGAACATCTGTACCTTTTACTTGTGCTCAAGACCTGTTAGAATTGCAACTAAGACTTACGTGAAGAAGAGTTTTACAATCTCCCCTATAAGACCAAAGTGATGTAAGGATTGGCCATGTACTTCACATATTGCTCTCAGGAGACAAGCCTTACCATCCATACCAAAACTGGTGAGCAAATCTTCCACCACAATATATAGAAGTGCCCTGTGAAAACAGAAAAATACAGGAAATCACTCTTCAAAATATATGAATTTATATTACTGTTGCTGCATACTATCTTTATTTTGGAATTTATTGTTGCAGTTTCTACAGAGGCTCTTTGTCATCCAAATTATTCCACATTTATCAAACGATACTGTGTATTGTACCCAGACTGGTGATTTGAAAGTAGTCATCAACTTAATTTTTACGTAGAGAAACAAGGCTGGACTATAATGTAGGCAGTTCATAGAACTTATAGCACTACTTAATGTTCTCTCATGTGGTGACATACTAAAATACAGTTTAGTATTTCATGGCATACCACACAATTCTCTCAAAAGTTATGTTGGTGTGTGTAATCATGCTTCTTGAGGTGTTTATGCACTGCAGTTTACAGAAAAAAATTAACATATTAGGAATGCCTATTGTCTGAAAAGAGTAAAAGGAATTATAATAAGAATAATAATTGTTATTATGAAATTTTTGTTTTCTAAGTTCTTTGAATTTCTTATTCATTTAAACTGTAAGAAAAAATAGCTGGTCTCCAAGCTGAGATTTGAAACCTAGAACTTCACAAATGCAAAGTAGAAATGCTATCCACCCATATGAGACACGTAGTAAAGGTGTACACATACAGCTTAATCAAACAGGCACTAAATTTACAATATTTGAATTCCCTTTACAGCACATACCTTTTGAAAACAAATTTGTGTTACAAATTTTTGCACGCAAAAAGTTTTGAACTTGAGGAGTATAATAATAAACCAAGACCACATACATAAAACACTGAGAGTTTTTATTCTAACAGTTTTGTAATTTGGCCATTGTTGCACCTTGTGGTGTTTCTTAAAGCACCAAGATTCTGTGTCATGGTAACTTGCATAAAGAGATATGAAGACACTGGGTTACAGATTTCATAATAGGTGTATTATTATGTATTAATAGGAAGGGCCCACTGAAGTTTAGGAAACATTTCCTTAGTATCTTTCTTCTTCATCTGCATTCTTCCTTTCCTTTAACTCTTTCATACCTTTATCTCCTTGCCTTTTTCTGTTGAAAGAGGGAGCAGTTAATCTTAATGACTATGAAGACATTATTTGGAATACTGAGCCTCTGCCAGTGTAAACATGTGAAAATACATCTTTCCATTGAAATGATGTGATATTGACATTACATACACACATAGTAACCATAAGCCGTTACGCGTTAACAGTAAGTTCAGTGGTGATGCCGATCACAAACTAAATACATGGACAACAATTTCCTGTTCATTCGTTCAAAATACACAAATAACTCGACATTACTGCTGAATACGTGTGCTGTGACATCTTTCTAGAAGTAGTAAAAAATGCCGAAACCCGGGATCGAACCAGGGACCTTTAGATCTTCAGTCTAACGCTCTCCCAGCTGAGCTATTTCGGCCGATGTATAAATCCCTTTCTGAGTCAGACTGTCGCGGGTGAACCACCTCACGCATGACGTAATTGTATGCCGAGCGTGAACTGCCTGGCGGTGTGCAGCGTAGCCTTATAAATGTTTCGTACTGCTGCGTGATCATAACGAATTCACCGCGATTGTCATCGAACAAAATCTGTTCAGCTCGCATAATAAATGTTTGTATGGCGTAGGAGAGAATGTAGCGGGGAAGTTTAACCAGCAAGTTGGTACTGCGGAGCCCTTCGAAAGTTACGTAACCCACCTGACGTTTCATGGAACCATGTGCCGGGTGAAAGATACGAAGTCAAATACGTCTTCAAAGCGTTTGTAGTAAACAGTGGCCATGTTATATTTTGGGTGAACGATTAGAGTGATTAGACTTAAAAATGTAATTTGTACTTTCTTAAGTTGTCAAATTAACGAACTTAATGATGGAAGGGGAATGTAGCACGCATGGGCAGAGATGTGAAATGCATAATTTTAGCCAGGACACTATTTGGGACAGCCGGACACATGTGGATGAATGATATTTTAGTGAATTTTCAAGAAATGGGGTTGAGGATGTGGACTGGAAGTTTTGAGTAGCATATTGACAATTGGCTTCTAAAGAAGGACTTCACAGAACTGTGTAGATTAATAAATTTGCTGGCTGAACTTTTTGACATATATCATGCCTCTTGGAAATATAATTGTGATACAACCCTATTACCCCATGAAAGCCACTGCGGTATTGCAGTTTTGGATACTTGGTGGAATCCATTGTCACAAATTTTCCTAGGGATGAGAGGGTAGTATTGGTTAATCCACTGAAAGTCATGTGCTTTGGCTATTGAGCGTCTAAGAATATAACTGTTTTAGTATTACATTATATGCCATGTGTGTGAAGTATATTACAAGGCAACATTTTTTAAAGCCTGAGTGTATGGTAGGAGTATGGTAGTCATATACTGAAAATCATGCATGATGGTACAGGCAACCCATATTTTACATGGGAACTATGTTTATGAAAATCCCCGAATATGTAAAAATGCATAGTATAGGGAACACACACACACACACACACACACACACACACACACACACACACACACACACACACACACACACATATATATATATTAACAATTTTGTGGAGCAAATTTAGTTTTTATTTATTTATCTGGTATAACCCCAGAGTTACATGAAGCTCAAATCAGACTTTATTATTTTTCTGAAAACAGCTCATGTGAGGACAATACATGCATGCTACAAAATATGTATGTTGATAAAATATACAGCTTTATTATGTAACTTTTTTTATGTGGTCAGTATTTAATTAAATACAGTCAAAACTGTGTAAATTTAATACAAACTAATTGTACATTTAGTGGTTGAAATTATATTACATTATCCTGCTGTTTAACCTCCTACATGTTTTGGCTGTTGACAGCCATTTTCAGGGAGTACAATTGTGACAAAGGAATTATATTGATGTAGGTACATGCATCTTATCGACAATATACAGCAACATTGATTTAGGTATTTACAGTCAGTCACTGGTATAGCAATGAATTACATTAAAATTTTGTATTGTTGCATGTCTAATAGGTAAAGAGAGATTGAAGTTAGAGATATGTACAAATAACACTGCACTGATTTAATGCTAGTGTTTGTAGCATCCAAACATCTGATCTGTGTGGTCATGTCCATTTATAAAAAGGATCTTAATCTGCACATTACATACTGCAGAGGCGTCCGCTATACGGTAGACTACAGTCCAAATTAATTTCAGACTATGTAGTGTGACAAGGAATAATAGATTTGTGTCTGCAGTCAATGAATGTCAAGATCAGTGAAGTGTTTAGATTTGCAAAAAAAAAAAAGTATTTTTGAAAAATGTGGAGTAAACCACTCTTTAATTAGCTCAAGTGTTGCTCTGTGAGTCATAGAAGTCAGTCTAGATAAACACTGCAAAAACTGGATGAATGGCTGATGCTATAATAGGAAATATAAATAAGCTGAAATGCTTATTGGCATTGAATCAAAATTAGCTCAAAAAAAAAATGGAGTGTAAGGCTAACTATATATACGAGTAATAAGTAATTTGAGAATGTTGCAAATTTGAATGTTTGGGAACAACACTGACAAATACTAATGAGATTCATGATGAAATTTTGGGAAATAAATTTCAAGAAATTCTTGTTTTGTTTCAGTTAAAATTTATCATCCTGTTGGGGGTCTACTTTCCGAAATGATGGAGGCCAGGATACACAAAAAACAACAGTTCTAATGGTTATGTAATGGATTTAAATTGTTGTCTGTTATGTTACGGGAAGAACACATATTTAGTGTGTTAGAAAAATAAGGTGCAAAGGAAAATTTTTGGAGCTGAGATGGATGAAAGAGGTGATAAATTTAGAATATTATATTATGAAGAGCTTCGTGAGTAATATAGGCCATCTGGGATTGTCAGTGTAAAGAAAATCAAGGAATTAAGATGGGCTGGGCTTGTAGCTAAGGTAGCAGGAGCAAGAAATACATGTAGAATTTTGATGGAAAATTTCCTTAGTTCATAAAACGAACTCTATTCAGGCTGGATGGTCCAGGATCAAATCCTTGTAGGGTGAGATTTTCTACACCCATTCATACTGGTCCTGGGGTCTATCCAGCCTCCTGTACAATGGATACCAAGTCTCTTCCCTAGGGGTAAAATGACTGGGGTTTTGGCGTTGACCACCCACTCTCATTTAGCACTGAGGTTAAAGAAAGAGTAAAGGTCCACTGTTCCCTCTTTGGGCCTTCATGACCTGTTCTAAGGTGAACCACTTTCTTAGCCAATAGCCAACTTTAAAGTTTGAAAAGGAGATGGGAAAATGGCAGTATATTAAATTGGTGTAGGGACATGTGCGGTGTGGGGGCTTTGTTAATAGCAGTGTTGGACTGTTCAGTTCTGCAACCATATTTTTTAGTATACATCACTTCGAATTGGATAAGTTGTGTTGTGAGAATAAGACAAAAAGTGGACTGCAGTGCATGTGAATTCTGTGGTGCAATGAATGCATTCCGTAGCATTTGTCCGAAATAAATGTGACATGTTATGAATTAGTCAGGACAAGATTAAAAAAAGACAGAGTGCAGTGAGTGTTATGTATGAACTTCATTGAAGTAAACCTGGTGTATCATACATTCACATTATACCAGTCTCCGTACTGAGGGAGGTAAGTGAAATGGTATTTTTTTGGAAACTATATTAGACCTGCAATGCTGAATGTTCCGCATAAGTTGTGCCTAATATCAGGATCTGATGAATCATTTTGAGTAAAGAATGTTATAGCAACATGTGTCAGATTATCAACTGTTACATCACTATGAGTGTTTTAATGTTTCAAGACACTGTAAATCACTGTACATTATCACTTCCTATGAACAAACTTCACACCTCATGCAAACACTGTTCCCTTGTAATTCTCGTTGGAGATGTGCAGAATTGTGTGTACAGAAGGGCGGAAGTCATTTTGAACAGTAAAGAATGCATTATAACTGAAAATTGACATTCTTTGATATTTTAAAATGAAAACTGATTTTTTCTTCTTTGTTGTGGCGTAACTATATAGGTAGGTTTCAACCTTTCATAGACCATGAAGGTCCCTTAGGGCAGTGTTTCTCAACCGCTGGGCCGCGGCCCGGTACCGGGTCCTGGCATAAATTATACCGGGCCGCGAGAGGCCTGAGGAAACTACAATACACTACAAGATTTCATTAGTCCAGTGATTGATAACTAATTTATATGTAATTTTATATTTGTCAACATGCCACACCGTATACACAAGTGTACTAATACTCTTT
>JGI20166J26741_12266694_pt1 | contig 17806 bp, 11 predicted proteins | sample TergutCu122P5_FD_26741 | JGI IMG/M metagenome (IMG submission 26741)
AACTTTGGACATAGGTGTTTTGGGTTATATCGGTATAGTTTAACATAAGGAACACCCTCCTGAAGTTTGGTCCGTTCCTCCTGTGACACCCTGTATATGTAAAGAGAGCACAGTGACAAAACACGAGAATCAAAGACTAGAATATCCAGCTCTCATATCAATACATACATTAATATACCTCAGACAATGGAAAATACCCAACAAAATAATCTTGTAAAGAATAAACAATCTCACAGGCCTCTGAGAAACAAAATCCTGTTACAATTACTCTGTGCATACCAACAACTCAAATGGCTTGTAAATGGAATACAAATGTTCAACATTCTCAAACTACATCTCGCATGTTACAGTGTCGAAATATGTCTCAATAATATGATCACGCTACACATCAAGCAGCAAATTATTAAGATTCTGCACAGACAATTCATAAAACATAGAAAGTATATGAGCAATTTATCACAAAACTTACAATGAATATGTACATTCACATTACCATACACAGCTTTCAAGTGTAAGCAGTGTATGTTGACCAAAGAGAACAGTCAATACATACGATTAATTCTTCCATGGGCTCTGTAAGTTCTCCTCCTAAGACATGGTGCCCGGTTCACTTGAATGTGTTCAATGACCAAGCGATCAACATCTAAACCCTTGTTGTCTGCATTTGATTCAGCATTCTTCAGCAGCTGCAACAAGAATTCTGCAGATTTCTTCGGCCAACGACCTTGTGTTGTTTTCCACTGCTTGGCCTATGAACACAAAATACAGCTCAAATTATGCAGAAATGCAATAATGCTGGGAAATGATGAACTCCCCCCCCCCCAAAAAAAATGCATGGAGGGATGGGGAGAAACATGCATACAGCAATACTTGAGATAGTCATTTCAAACACAGCAGAACAGATCACAAAGCACAAATATATACACATATACATATATATATATACACACACACACACACACACAAACTAATTCTCAGCTTCCATTGTGATTCAATTTAATGCTGTTCCTGTTTTTGGGTGCTAGCACTGTTTGAAACTGGGTTGTGTTGTTGACATTCGAGGAACATGCTGCTTCCATCTTCAGTGCTAAAGAAAGTGTGAATGCAGATAATGTAAATGTGCTGGTAGAGTCCACGACTCGAGAGAAGTGGGGAGAAGCTGGTGTTCAGTCCAGCAGGCCTGGTACATCATGAACTGCTACAAAACAATCCCTCTGGGTTCATTTTTAGGTGCAGGACACTATGATGTTCCAATGAGAAGATATGTGGTCGAGGATAAATTAGGATGGATGTGAGGATAAAAGTGGAAGTGTGTCACAGGTGGAAGACATTGGTGGGGTCAAATGAAGCTAGGAAGCTGATGCAGCCACTACTGGTCCTGCAGAAGGGCCAGTAACGATGGCAGGGACATCGTCTTTGTTCAAGTGTGTGGAATATGTTCTTCCAGGCTGGGTTTAATTTGCAAACCTGTCAATGACTTCACAAATGACTCCAATGGTGTGGATGGGAAGCTGCACTGCCATCTGATAACACTAACACTAACAAAACTATTCCATCACACCAACAGTGATCCACCAGGCCTTGCATATCAACGTACATCAAAACTTTATTGGAAAATGGGGCAACCAGATATGCCCATACTGCAAGCAAATGATTACATCTGACAAACTCAGCATTTTTTGTAACTCCAGTACAACTTGCCATGATGAAATCTTAAAATAATGGGTCAATGAATATTGCACCAAATAAGAAGCACCTGCCTGAGCACATCGTCCAACACCTCCATTGAATCGTCGAAACGGAACACATTCTTTATGATCAACGACATTCTTCAGATACTGCTGCGCACGTCTCAGAGCCATTCTTCTCAGGGTCATTGCAGTTTCCCTGGTATTCTAATAGAAAACAACAGCAGAAACATGATACTGTTGGGTATTTATCTCACGGTGCAACTTACCTCAACACACTAGCTATACATCAAACATTATGACGGTGGAAGCAAGGAAACTAAACTAACTTCAATGTAAACTCTAGTAAAAGTATACTTCCTAAATGCACAATTTCATAATAAACTCCAATAATAAGTAACTAATAAATCCCATTTGTACAACACTTGTTCCCTTAAAATTTTAATTTATTTACTTCATTTATGGTTTACTTAACACTAATGTCAGCAGTTCAGAGTACAGTGTCCAGTGACAGAATTATCAGCACATAATTGGAAAGAATGTGTAAGAAAGTAGTCATGACTGAGGCTGAGTAAATACTCTAAATTGCCTGGATACTATGGAAAACCACAAAAATCTCTATCAGAATACTTCATGTCACAGCCGAGATTTGAACAGGTCACCTAAAAAAATTCTAGTCTGGGGTGTTCCCCTTGTGTCATGATGCTAAGTGTTAAGATCTTAAAATAATCTGGTCTAATAAAACCTTACACAATTCGTATAACTCAGCTTAACCTGTAACAATAACGAGCACTGTCTGGCAAATTATGGATGATGGCCAGACTTTAGATGTTACTAGTGCCTGTAAACAAAACCACAATTTTGCCAACAAAAGTCACTGTTTCACAAAACCTGCTCGCATTTTAATCCTCATAAGAATTCAATATTTCCTCCGCATCAATTTTCTAAGTTGTTTGCCTCCACATACGTTTAATTCGAAAACATTGTTTTGTTGTGACAAAGCTGTGCCACAAACTTCCAATCGTGAAAAACAATAAACGCAAAGGGATGCTTAAACATAATTAACTTCCAATCGATAAATCATCTAGACATGATACTCTGGTGCTTTGGCATTTTGCTACAACCATGTTTGGGGTTATTTTAATGTGGCACATGGGCGAATTAGGAGCTCTCCTTTTAACTTCTGACGCACAGAACGCGTCTTACCTTGAAGTGTACTCGAAGATTTGACCCACGTGCCTTACACGACTTTGTAGCATTATCAGGTTCATGAGAATACCGTCCCATCTTTAATCTGTACAAATTACAAAACGAACACAAACATGGTTAAGTTAACCACAACACGCAATCTTCCGACACAATAATCTTCTGAAACAAAAAATACATAACACAATCTAAAGGAAAATTTATGTAGTCTGTAGTCATTATAACACAATAAGACAAAGTACGTATTACAAAGCCGATTGACTACGATATACTTATACAACTGCAAACCATTACCTTTAATCCGAACTACAAAAACAGGAAGGAACACATATCATTTCCAACAGTTGGTACTATTGCTAAACACCACGGATGCGGCACTGATCGCGACACGGAATACCTACACATACAGAGTACCAACCTGTCATCCCTGGTATTTCCGTGCTGGTGGAAGTGCGTTCACTACGAGAATGAGATGCTTGCGACGTTTTAGGAGCACGTTTAGGAGCACCACTGAAGTTGGAAAAGTTTGATTTTGAAGATAAAAAAAAATATATGATTTGCAAATTAACGCTCCAATATGGAAAAGAGGATCCCTTATTACTTCAGCTATTTTAAAATTTTATAATTCCGAAATCAACAGAAGACATGTGTACTGTTTCCATCGTAGTTAAAATTGGCGATTGTTCTGTCCCAGACTCTGCTTGATGTGTCAATGGAAAGAAGTCCGTGTTATTATTTGGGGATGTGGTCATTGCGTGAAGATATGGTGTTAGTGTTTTGATGCAATGGGTGGACGTTTTCGCAGTTTTAATGAACCGCTTTGTACCGTCACACATATTTAAAAGGACGTTGATGTGAATCGAAGTGTTGTGATAGTGTGTGTTAATAATTTTTAAACTGATTTTGACGTCGAAACAACTCTGCCGGCTTTGTACTTCGTACTTAACATGTCCAAAAACAAGTTAAATTTAACTTTGCCACCCGGCTCGATAGAACCTGCCCCTCCAGTTACTCCTGTCGCACCAGTACCTGTCCATGTAGAAGCTCCAGTGGTGCCAGAGTAAGTCATAATTTTAATCTCCATTTTTTCCTGTTTCAATGTCCGTAGTGAATAGTCGTCACTGGGAAGGAGGTTTTGTGTTTTAATGTGTACGGCTAAGGAACGGCAAGTTTAAAGTAATAGAAGCTTGGCATAATGAACCTCACATCTCGTAAATAAGATTATGAAATACCCTGTAGCACCGGTGGGCATAGTTTTGCAGTCTGGATGTGTGCTGCTTACTGAATTGCTTATCAGGTGATAATTTATGACACCACTGCTTGCTGTAATTTTGCCGTGGGAGTAGAACGTGGTGTGTTCGTTTGGGATGCACTGAAATAAATGTGCATAATGTGCCACTTCCCATTGGTGCCTGCTTGGTTGAATTAGATGTCAGAAGTTGAATTGTATATGTACAGTACATAATAATTCTGCTTCCACATATGAAGGAAGCATAGCCAAGAGCTGTCATTGTAAATAAATGACTAGGCGTTGGTGAGCCCTCATTCATGGCTGAAGGAATTTAAATGGCAATGTGGAGGTGGAAGTACAGATAAATAATCAGAGAAGAAAAATACTTTATAAGAACTAAAATAGAGGTAACCAAAGAATTGAACATGACACAAATTAGAGTAAATAAATGGTGGTTGTATAGGCACTAAACTTTAGGTAACCCAAGAACTGGAACTGATACGGATTTCTCACATCGTGGAGTTATTGAACTGTAGATTACTCTGTCATGTTTCTTAATTCAGAGATGGGGGGCTCATACCAGCGTCGTTATGGGTATTCAGTGGAACAGCAAGGCCTCCCTTCCAGAATACAAAAGAAGAAATTTGCTGTGCACTGGTTATTTAGGGGAGTTGTTCAGTAGATAATAATAGTGGTTGGTAATGCTTGAAGTAAGTGCCTCAGTGGCTTGCTGATATGGTTGCCAATATTTTATAGATATCTTGTAGATAAAAGCAATATTTTACTTTAAATTCTTGCAAAATTGTTTGATTTTTGATTCCTTGACATGTGTTTCGTAATGCACAATCGACAGTTGTGTGAGATATACTACTATAATTAACAGTAATTAATTTATGAATTTTTGGGCAGTTTTGCTTGCACACTGTCTATTCCATAGCCATGATTTGTTTAGCAAGGCTCTGAGTATTTCATGGCCAAGCTTCCAAGAGTGTGATGGATATGTTGTTTTGTGAAGAATGTAGTCTTCTGGGATGTGACAGAATGTAGTGTAGTAGCTGAATATGTACCTCTCCGCCAAATTCCATGGTCTTGTATCCCAGAAGGGGGTACACGGTGCAGTTGGTTGAGGCATTGTGCTGCATTCTGGAATGTTGTGGGTCAATTCCTGATGGGGTCATGGGGATTTTTTGTTGATTTAATCCTTTTGGCTGCCCTGTGGCCCTGGGGTCGCCCTGACATCTGACAGAAACGAGTACCGAGGATGTTTCCTGGGGGTAAAGGCAGCCAGTGCGTAGAGCTGAAAACCTTGCCACTTTCATGTGTAGTTTGTCTAGACATTCTGGGAGCCTCAACCTACTTGATACCTAGGGGTATGTCCAGGCCTTTATAGGGATAGCTTTACTTTTACCTTTATTTACTAGAATACCAGGATTCTCATATTCACTGCTGTGAGATCCTGAAGTCTCACATGTTATTAGAGGTAAAGATATTATCCCTGTGCTTAATGAGGCACCATATCTTGAATGGCAGGTGGTGAAGTGGAAGTATAGCTCCATGCATCCATAACTGTGGCAGTAAATGGAGATGATTGGTCAGCTTCATGATTTGGCTGCTTTAGTCTTGGTGAAAGAGCTCCCATTACCGATTGAATAGGAGGCTGTATGGGCCCCAGAGCTATTCTGAGTGCTTTGGAGGAGAGAAAAATAGCTTGTCCTGCCTGAAATGGAACATAAATTCCTTGGTCATCAAGCTGATAGTTAATTACTTAACTAACTGAGCTGTCTCTGCTTTTTCTCACATGTTTCTTGACTTATTTGACAGCAGTTTGTGAACTGTTTAGACTATACATGATCCAGCATTAGGATAATTATAAATAATATGAATAATAAACTGGTGATGATCTGGAAGAATATAACCCAATATCTTATAAGATGTGTGTGTGTGTGTGTGCGTGCATGCATGCATGCATGCATGCGCTTGCATGTGAAGCAGTTAATTAAAACCATAAAGAACCTGTTAGAACAACCACATTTTGGGTTGAGTGTTGGACCACAAACCTCCAACACAGGCGCGTGAGTGCTGACCAGAGCGTTGTGGCATTGAGAACTGCGCTCTTCTGGGTTCTTACGCAGCGAGTAGTGGTAATTTCTTACCGATGCCTGATTGGTAAGAAATTACCACTATTCGCTGCTTAATTACCCAGAAGAGCATAGTTTTAATTTTCTTCACTGCAGAAGCATGAAGCCACGCATTATGGCATTTGTGTGTTATAAATCATACAAGATGATAGAACTGCTGGATTCTCACACTTATGTTGCATGGTAAAATTTTAGTTTAAAGAAGGATGTTGATAAGCTCTCTGCCATAGACATTGTTGCTAACATACTGTCTCTGGTCTTCAGTGAGTAGGCTGTCATAATATTTTTCCAATGCCTGGACCAGTGTCAGTGCTCTGTGGGAAGGTGTATAAGCTGCTTATATGTGCTGTAAAAATGTGTCACTGTTTTCTCTAGATTTTAGGTTTTTGTTGCGGTGAACATTTAGATTGTTTTTATAGCACAGTTGATTAAATTGTAATTTTTTTTAATGGAGGACATCCCTTTGTGTTTAATGAGTTATAAGATAAACAAATTGTTTGTAGCTGTCACCAAACACAACAGTATATTTAGTTTTTAGTTTCCCTTATTTTAATGGGTTTTTTTTCTACTTGATATCACATATTTTCTTTTACAAATGTAGGTAATTCGTTAATAGATGTCTCAGCTTGTAGGACTGAAGTTCTGATCCAATTTTTGTGTCTGTGGTTTGGATTGTATTTTAGGCCTTTATTGAGTAGCAGTAATTCATCATTAGAGAAGATTATGTCAGTTTTATTAATGACTCAAGGGTAAAGCTTTTTCGTATTGTGAGGTTTGTCTATTTGGATATTTGTTAATTTATTAAGTTTTTCTTCCATGGTTTTATATTTCTTTTCTAGTTCTTTGTTTGTAGTTTCGTATATGAAGTTTTCGATGGGTTACCATGCTTTTCCCCATTCTTGTGCAACTTTTAAATGTACTTCATATAATTCATTATTTAACTTTTCTTTTTTTAATAAATAAGAATTTGACTTTGTCTTTCAGACAAAGGGTTTGTATCTTTCCTTGGGTGATTTTTGTTGCAGGGGAGGTGTATATCTTTATTTTGGCATAATTGGGTATTTATTTTAAGACATTGTTTGAAATAAATATTTGCACAGCATTTCAAGACCTTGATTCTTAAGTTTTTGTATTGATTGATGGAACTAGCTTTACTAGCAAAGGTAATTTTTATAGAGGATATCCTGTTGCATTTAATGAGTTATAAGATAAATTGTTTATAGCTGCCATCAAATACAACAGCATATTTAGTTTTTAGTTTCCCTTATTTTAATGACTTAACTAAACTAAAAACTAATTATATTGTTGTGTTTGATGGCAGCTGTAAATAATTTATCTTATAACTGATTAAATTGTAGCTTAGATTAGGAATCTGTTCTTTTGGCCTGGTTAGTGCATGCTTGTAGGTGCTGCAGCAGAAGTGGTTCATGTTATTATTGGTACTTTGTGTTGGTACCATTGATAATGAAAATTACAGTAAACAGGAAACAATTCTGTTTTAGGCGAGGTACGTTAGTGGGGAAGACAAGTATTGAGGCACTTCAGGAGAGACTGGAAGAACTTCAGATGGATGACACCCAACGCAAGCGCATGGAATTCTTTCTGTGCCAGAAGGAAAAAATTGGAGAATTAAGTGATGATGACTTTGAAAAACTTGGAGAGCTTGGTGCTGGCAATGGGGGTGTCGTGATGAAGGTTCGACATCGTTCTAGTGGCCTTATTATGGCCAGAAAGGTAACAATGTTTTACATATTTTTCTTGCATTTCCCCTTCTTCTTCAGAATAGCAAGTTCATTCGTGGTTTTCCAATAAAGACAGTTTATATAAAAAAAAAATACAGTTTTTTCTACAGGAATTATTGAAACACTGGCACACCAGTGCATGGCTGTCCATTTCCCACTTTATGGAAGACACCCCCATTTTTGGTACTTTATTGTAGTTTGAATGAAATATGAATTAAAAATTTGTCTGTTTATGTGCTTTTAAATAAAGTTTGAAGTTCAGGCGTGGTCACTCATCTTTGGCCTCTTTAGTTCTGTTCAAATTTGTGTGCATGTTTGCTGGTGGTTTTGCTGATTATGTAATTGCAGTGAATAATTTTTACCCTTTCTCATAGTCTTTTTTGACATGTCTGGGCTTTGAGGTTATTGCTTAGCAGGACTTTGCCTCTTCATTTTCCAAGAAGGCGGAATGTTAGCAGCTTTCATGAAATAGAATACGTATCAGCACACAGATTCTTTTTATTTTATTTAGTATGTCAGCTATGTTACTTGTGTCTGATCTTTGTAAAACCTCATCCTGCACAAAAGATTAAGAAGTATGGACAGAGGCACAAGTGATGAACTGCCAGGTGGAACAGATGTGTGTGTCTTGCCTGATTAGAAAGTTTGTTCTTTCATGATAAGCAAATTCAGGATCCACTCTGTTGACAGTCTAAATCACTGTAAATTAAGATGTGTGTTACTTTGAAGTAAAACATATTGCACATTTTTTAAAATTTGTTTGTACTTCAGTGAGACAGAGAGTATTGATATTTATGTTCTTTTGGTATATGGTACTGGGTGATTAGTATCTGCTGTTTTGAGGCAGCATAATGGTCTCATCTTCAAGTGTCAAATGTGGGTGAAGAAGTGGACATTTGGCCCTTCAGATGAGACCACTAAACCTTCTCAAAAAAATCAGATACCTGTCACCCAGTGATGTAGTGCCATATCCCAGAAACTGTAACTGCACCACTGTGAAGCATAAACTCTGACACAGAAAGTAATTGTTTATAAAAATCAAATTGTAATGAATTGATATGATGTCTGTATGTAAGTGTGCTATATACATTTTGCACAAATTGTGATCCATGTGATGCTGCAATTTGTTAGACTGGGATTGCACAAATTCCAGGTGCCAGGTCACCCAGGTGACTGAATTTTGCATGGTGTTGCTTGACATTCGTGGGTCCTCATTATGGAATTTGCGCCATGTCACATATTTAATGCCAAGAAATTTGAGGTGGCTGCTTGATTTTTGGAAAATTTGTGTACCCCTGCATTAGAATAAATGGGAGATAAATTGTCATCCCTACCTCCCATATTCATGTAGACAGTAGCTATTTGGATTAATAGGGCAAGAGTTGGTCTTTCCAAGTTACAGAATTGAAATGTAATGGTGAGCTTTCTCTTTTGCATTTGTGTTGCAGTTAATACATTTAGAAGTTAAACCTGCTATTAAGAAGCAGATACTTCGGGAATTGAAAGTTCTACATGATTGTAATTTTGCCCACATTGTAGGGTTTTATGGGGCATTTTACAGGTAAGGTGTATTCCCATTATTATTATTATTATTATTATTTACTTGTACCAGTACCTGAACTCAGCATTTGCTTAAAACAACATTGTTGTAGACATAACATTGATGTTACACTTTGGTAGTAGTTTGTACATAAGCCTGTTGTATTTAATTAATATGTGTTTGTTGCATTTTTATTTCATTGTTATTGAACCCCTTGTATTTATATTCAGTTTCAAAAATTGGGAAAAATTGAAGTGATCGGTTTTGACAGTGAAGTGGAAATTGGAATTGGTTTTACCAGTGAAACAGAGGCTAGAATGTGGTTTTGACATTGAAACAGTAACTGGAAATAATACAAAACCTTGAAAAATGCATTTTCACCTAAGAGTCTGTGAATTTTTAAAAAATAATTGCAAATAAATTACTGTACAAGTTCTGATTCAGCCAGTAGCAAACAATTAAATTGTAAGAAGAGCTAGATAAAACTATGTCAGAATGGCTTCATCAGTGAAGTGCACAAGGGAATTTCTGTTTCTGAAATAGTGTGCACTAAATGAAGAGCTTTTTATTTGTGCATTATGAATAAAAAAATCAATGCTTCCTGGGGCTGGTATATGTGAATCAAGCAATGATATGGATTATGGGAATTTGCTGTTTAGGGAGGAAATTTACATGTTGCAGAATCAGCTGCTAATGAACTTTGAAGTGATTTTGAACAGATTACTTTAAACTTGTAATTAATTTGTGTTTTTGTGTATGTTTATGTTCAGCATGTTGTGATTTTAGTGTAAGTTCAGTGAAGTTCAAGGACATTGGGGTGAAAGTAAAAAAAATACAAGAATAAATAAAATTTTGAAGTAATAATTCAGATGTGTTCAGTGTTATATGGGTATTTCCAGGTATTTGGATTTTCTTTTGTTTTTAATTATTTGTGCTTATTCTCCCTTTCATCAGTTTGTTATCCATGGATTTTCAGAAGTTCATCATAATTATATTGGCCACATGAGATACAGGAATGAACTTCTGTTTGTCATTTCCAGTGTTCAGAATTTCATAATTATGACACACACACACGCGGGAGAGTCCTGTCCCCATTGAGAACTTGGCAGTTGGGTGTTACATCTGTGTTTATATCATTGACCATTCCTTATTTGTTTCTTGTGTTCATGTAATTGAATTAATGTTTTAAAATTACTAAATATTTGTTGTTACTAAACTTCTCTTACATGTTGCAAATATATTCACTGTATCCTGGTGCTGAAAAATGATTTTTTTTTAGTGATGGTGAAATAAGTATCTGTATGGAATATATGGATGGTGGATCATTGGATCTCATCTTGAAGAAGGCTGGGCGAATCCCAGAATCCATTTTAGGAACTATTACTTCAGCTGTGAGTATAGGGTTCATTTATTATTGGTTGGCATGATTTGATTGGTGAGAGTTACATGTGTTTTATATGTACAGTGAAGTCCAGTATTTACATTATTGGGAATTAATATTTTCCTCTGAAAACCATATATTTTAAATAACTGAAGGAAAATTACTGAAAAATGCAGAAATGGATCACAAAACTGAAAACTTTTTTTTTATGTCACCATCACTAAAAAATTTTGAGGGGAAACAATTTAGTGTCTTTTCAGATGATACTGTAAGTTTGCCTTAATCAATAATCCAATTATACCCAGTCTGAATCTGGGTGCAGTGGTCAAAGAACCACTGCATGAGTCTGTCTAAACCTGTTACAGGAGTTTTTAGCCTTTTACCCATTTGGGCATTTGTATAGGATTCCGTGGCTATGAAGAATGTCATATGAAGAAAGCGTACTCACACCAGCATATCATTATCTTGCCAGACTTTCTCAGCATGTGTAGTGTTTTGTGCTGTTCTCTAAATTCTTGGAGTAGAGTCCTTCAGAAGCTTATAGTTGTGTGTATTCCGTTCCTTTTGTGAAATATGAAGGTTAATTACTGTGTTAAAAGAGCTGGACTCTAACCTGAGCTGTTTCAGTCCAACTGAAATCCACATACTCTACATCCTCTATGTACATCATAATCTTATTTCTGTTCTTCCTTCTCCCAACCAAAATTCATATCACTTTCTCAGTGTGATACCTGCCTTTTCCATCTCTTCCTCCTTTAATTCTTTGCTGTATTATTGGTAAAAATGCAGTCCTCGTTGAACGGTTGTCTCTGCATCCCAGTGACTTATCATGGTCTGAATATAATTTAATCACATATATGCTGCCTTTTTAAAATGAGAGATTGTCATCTGGCTACATGTACCTATTCACTACCTTTCACATATGGCTGTTGTCTTTTCCATCTGTGATCTAAGGTGGAACCATGCCATACTGACAACAGGTTCATTTAATATGGTAGAGTTCTTGCTGTATTATGATAACATTTGTCATAATGCAAGGCTGTTTACAGTGTTTGTTGCATGTCAACATTTAGCTATCCTGCACTTGAATTTTATGACATATTTGCTTCCATTTAGAATACTACCAGTTCAGTAAAATTTATTTTTATTGGGTTACATTGTGCCCTCCTTTTTTACACCATCTTGTTGAGTATTGCATCAGGATGTTACTATGTGTAGATGCAACACACACTCCAGAGTCTCCTCTGTTGTTTGTAATGTACTTCAGAATACCAGCAGTTAAAACTAAACTATCTTCTGATAATACCCTTTTTTTCATTGCACTGAAAATGCACAAGGTATGAACCAAATGACATATGGTAGCTTCCTATAGAAAGGAATATTGTCCCTGTCTGCGCCATGAAAGCGTATGGGGGAGTAGAGATATAGCTGCATTCATTCAGAATCTTGGCAGTATGGCCGGTCTACCCCTAGGAAAGAATGTTGGTACCCATTGAATAGGAGGTTGGGTGAGCCTCAGAGCCAGTCTGGACATTTCTGGGAAGAGAAAAGTCTCGTCCTCTGCCAGGATTCAGAGCCTGGATTGTTAAGCCTGTGGCATAGTCACTATATCGATTACACTATGACGACTGCCATGGTAGCTTCCCATATGTGATGATACTATGAAGCTGTTTGATTGAACAGTTCATACACTGGAGATTTTTTGTGGAAAGAGACAAAAGCTAGGTGAAAACAGGTGAAAAGGAGGGACAACTTAAGGGTGACTGTATACTTTTAGGTGAGATAATGTAGTGGTGTGAGGATACACAGACACACAGATGTTGGAAGTGCAAATGTTCTGATCATGCAGTTAAGATTGGTCTTTGCCTGTATGTTTAAGGCCTCTGTTGTGGCATGTGCTGTATTTTTTTCTGTCATTTTTCAGTTGCAATAAATAGTTATTTAGTCACTTTTTTTATTATGTGAAGATTTCAAAAGTCTGGAGACCCTTAAGACTCAGAATGTGAAGGTTGTAGTCTGTGATTTGCCAGAGTTTTTCAACCCATGGTGTTGATGCCGTGCTGTTTTGCAGCTTACGTTGTACCAGGCTGCACATTATATTTTACTACATCAGGAAGGAATGCTGTTTTACAGGCAGGAGTGATTTTTTGGGGGGGATTTTTTTATTGAGGTTAAGTAGTATGTGTTACAAGAAATGAACTTCTGCACATTGTTGCATTGTGTAAGTCATTTATGATAGTATGTAATCATGTTGTAAAAGACACAGGAAGCCCAGCAAAGTGACATTATTTATTTTGTTTTATTTTTAATTTGACACGTTTTTCTAGTACACGTTGTTCATAAACTTCGTTCTAATGATGAGGAATGTATGTTGACTCTAGCAGTTATTTCTAAATTGCAGATATTTTTATTGATGATGGTAATTCCTGCCAAAACTAGTTTAAAAAAATAGATGATATATATATTTACACATTATTGTATTTGCAATAACATATAGTGACACTTCTGCTGCGTGCCAACAGAAAATTTTAAACCACTTAAATTATTTCCGTATTTCTTTGTGCATATCATCTTGTATTCAGGGTGGATGACTGAATGTGTTTCAGTACAATTATTGTATTGCAGGCAGTGTGATTGTAGAGGTTTTTGGCTTTTTATGTTATTTGTCTTATAGTCTGAGACGTATATGGTACTGGTTTTCAGAATTTCCAGTGCTGTTTTACCAGTCCATCAATGAAAAGTTTGCGAACCACTGTGCTGTGCTGTGTTTTCTTATATAAATATCATGTTATGCTCATTCTTTCCTTTTTAAACAGGTTTTGAAAGGCTTGAGTTACCTGAGAGATAAACATGCAATTATACATCGTGATGTTAAACCTAGCAACATCCTAGTGAATAGTGGTGGTGAAATAAAAATCTGTGATTTTGGAGTTTCTGGTCAACTTATAGACTCCATGGCAAACTCTTTTGTTGGAACACGCAGTTATATGTCGGTAAGGCTTTTATAGTAGATTCCATCTTTTCAGTGGAATTCTTAGTTCATCATATCTTCAAATACTGTATGTTGGTCTGTACACAGTGCTACTAAAGTGTCTTTGTGTAACTTATACACGCTTGCAGATTGTATGATGCAAGTGAGTTGTCCGGTGCTAATATTATAGGAGTGTATGGATAGATGATGAGATTAATACCGTAGTACTGCTAGGCTTTGTTTTCTTCTGTCATTTCCTTGTTTGCAGATCCTTAGAATGTACGTTTTCATATTAAATAGTTATATGTTGTGAGGTCCTGTACATAAATGGTATGAATGTGACTACAGAATTAATTTAGCATATGTAAGGGGTGCCTCTAGGATATGTGTAAAGATAAATGCAACATAATCATTGTTTACAAGTAAATATTTTGTTAGGAATTTATAAAAAGAACATAAAACGATGTTTACTGTGAGAGGTGTAAAATAATTAGACATTGCAGTTGTAATTTCTTTCAACCATTGTGTGATCTTGAGTAACAAATGACTAACCACATGGAGCAGGGTCCTTCTTTAGAAGCTGTTAGTTGCATATGTAGTCCAGAATTCCACCATATTTAGGGAATTTGATGATTTATTACCATCAAGAGCCCTTAGGTCTGAGATGCTTTATAGAATTTCAACACTGTATTTCTGTGGCAAGGTGTTATTCTCTGCTCAACCCCAGTGCTGGACAACAGCTCCTTGTCATCTGTCTGTGACTGCTTGCTTAATATATTCACAGCTCCTTCGCCCCCTCCTCCACCCTCCCCCAGTGTGAAGGCTATCTGTTCCATTCACAACCTTAGGATTTGCCATGCCATGGTGATGAAACATATTAAACATGATGTGCAGTCTTGTTCTGTGTAATTCTATAACACTGTCTCATTCAACATTTCTATGATATTTATATTTTGTGTCAAAGTGAATGAAGATAGGGAAGTGAAGGAATGGGAAAGGATAACAGTTGTAGTGTAGGAGTAGACAAAATTTATCATCTCTGCTGTTTTTGCTGTTGAAAAGTAATAGCAGATCCTTCACATAATAAGCTCAAAAACTGTTTGTTCCATGAGTTTTTGTAGAATACTGAACTTCTGTTTTGCATGTAATTGACACAGACACACACATTCACAGAATGGTATGCTTTTCCATTTGCTTTCATTTTCAAGAACAAAGATACAACTTACTGGTGTACTGTTACAGTTGAGATCACAGTAAATACACATAAATAAATTATATTTGTGCAGGGAGTTCAACTGAAAACTGAACCCAGATGTACTATCAACTTTACAGCCTTACATTTCCCCATATAATGTGTAAAATATGTAGCTTACCACATAGTTGTTGGAAATAACCTCTTTCAGCTCTCTGACATTCTTGATTTTGAAGGCACTGGAACACCAGAAAACCATATCCTAAACTTTCTAAACACTTCTCATACAGTGTCTTCCTTATATAGATTTCCATTATGAAAATCTCGGTTTTAAGCTGCATTGTACATCTGTGGACAAACAGGATATATGTCACACTATGCTTCACACATGTTATGGACAGCAGATTAGATTGGACTGTGTGACTAAGATGATGCAATGTACTGTACTCACGGTGGTAAGATGCCTGTTGTGCAATTCATGCAGCTGCCATTAAACTTGCTGTGCATTATTGGAAATTTCTAGACAAGTACTTTACATGATACTTAGTAATCTGTTCAACAGGTGTCAAGCACATGTGAGAGTTGAAGGAAGTCTTTTCCAAGACATACTCTAACATGCAATGTTTTATATGTATATGTATTTATTTATTTATTGACTGTATCATGAAATGTAAGGCTGTGAAACTTGCCATACTTCTGGGTCTGGTTTTCAGTTGAGTTCCCTTTAGATGGCACCATCATTTTAAAATCTTTGATATGAACACTGTGTCTGTAACTTGAGCATCTCTTTTGCAAGTATTATTCACTTTTTATATTCTGAGAGTAGAATTAAGAGAATTAAATATGTACCGTATTTACCTGAACGCAAGACAACTCTAATCTGACACGCCCCACAAAAACCACATCTCCCAAGGGAAAATGTATGTATCCAAATCAAAGGCAGCCCCCCAAAAATAAAACATCTGCTAGGGAAAAATATTTTACTATTAAATTCATACACTTAATATACAAAGCATGTTAGATTCTATCAACCTTTACCAATTATTGTCACTGTCCCCATCTTCACAATCAGTGCTTTCATCATCCTTACATTCACTTCTTATCTCCCCATCCTCTTCACTACCATTCCACATCATATCATGATCAGTCCCATCCATTGCATTGGACATACAGCACTCTTTAAAACCTTTCACAATCATGTTTGGTGAGATGCGGTACCATGCCCTTAGGATCCACATTGACCAGATACTACAGTTATGTTTCTTGTTTTATAAGCTTACTTGAAGCCATAAAAATTCCCAATTTTCTGCACGGATGGTGTTAGTGGTGTTAATAATTTTAAATACATGTATTCTGGGTTTTTTGTGTTGTGTCTGTGGTCTGGTCAGTCTGAGTTCATGGCTCTTTTTATGGTTTTTAATTTGTGAATTGGTCCAGGTTTTATTTTTGATTATTGTAGTTAATTTTTAATTTTTTATAATCCAGTTACCTGTTACTACCCTTGGACTAGATTTGTTCTCAGGTGCATATCTTGACAACTTACTTCTTCTGTGGTACCAAGTGACTGAGAGTAGCTCAATCTAAGGGTCCACCAGGTTAGGTGCTTCTTTACCTGAAAACGGAAACAGAGCTGGCTTCTGAAACATGTTGGTTTAAAAAATTGCATGGTGGACGAAGTCCCAAAAAAGAAAATTGCATCAGTTAACTTCAGTCATGCTCTGTTCTCTCTTTTGGATTTCTTGATCCTTGAATATGGGGCTGATAAGTTGTCCCAGAATGTCAGTAAGGAATTACCACTCTGTGCTGCATAATATCTCAGAAGAGCACAGATCTTACATGATTTGGTGATGCAGGCCTTGGTTTTGCTCCGCATGGTCCGGGTCTGAGTTATGTGCAGTTTGGCACGGTCCAATTCATTGCTTCTTATGCGAATTCAAGATGACTTCACATGTTTAAGTGCCAAATTTAAGGAAATAACCTTGTCTTGCTTTCGAGTAAATACAGTATGTATTTTTTATATAGTATTTTCATTTATTGCTATCTTATATCAAAAATGCAATTCATTTTTCTGGTGTGATAAACATTTTATCTGTTACTCCATTTTTCATATTCTCTGAGTTGTCATTGACCACTGTTATTGTTTTGTAGCCTGAAAGATTGCAAGGAACGCATTATTCAGTTCAGAGTGATATTTGGTCCCTAGGGCTGTCTTTGGTTGAGATGGCCTTAGGAATGTATCCCATTCCTCCTCCTGATGCTAAAACACTGGCTGCCATATTTGGTCAGAGGATGGAATCAGACAACCACAATCACGTTCCACCCTCCCCAGTTAATAGTAAGTAGCAGCTTCAAGTGTATTAGATTTTATTTCAGTGTAAAGTTTTTTTGACAGTGGTATATGACAGTGCATGGTCAGTGGTTTGAGGCTGTCTTCGTCTAGTGACCTAAGAGAGTATCATTCTTTCGTTTAATGATGGAAATATGGTTTCTGAAACATAATGATCTTAACACATTGCGGACGGGTGATGCTGATTTGTGTCTGTACATTACAACTGTGCAAGACGGATGACACAAATATGCGTTTTTAACACGCGCTTTGTTTCCATGCACTATACACTTAATTACGCAATGGTCCTGCTGATGAATGTTTATAGAAACGTGACCTCACTCCGAGTTAATGGTCTGTGATAAATATAGAGAACAAACAGCTCTTTATT
>JGI20166J26741_12267806_pt1 | contig 17802 bp, 14 predicted proteins | sample TergutCu122P5_FD_26741 | JGI IMG/M metagenome (IMG submission 26741)
CCCCCCAACCCCCCACCCAACGAAAAATTCTGGATGCACGCCTACTTAGACCTAATTAAGCATGGGAACAACGTCACTTCGCCTACGGCATATGACCCGAGACTTAGAACGGTCTTATTTGCGCGAACCGCAACACCTGGTCAACAAATAGCACAACAGTTCAATTTGTTTACATAAACCATGACACGAAAACCTTATCAACAAACCGCCGTTCCCCTTAAAGCAGCACACGATGACACTAGGACGAAGGTGAACAAGCCAGCAGCAAGCAGTAAACTGGGGCACCCACCAGTTATGTCACAATGCGGGGCGCAAGACCGCTTGCAGACTTTGGGTTGCGACATTGGCCCACATGCGTTTTGCACGAGGCTTCTACAGTTTTTAGGCCTTACTTATACCCAGTACATAAAATTAACACCTAACTAAGAGGTGTTGTCTGACCACATGTTTCAACGGCGAGACTACGGAAGGGTTTCCAAGAACCTCTTGAAGCCCATGTATTTCCGGAAAATCGAATGTCTGAAGTGTGGTGTCCTGAAGAAAAACCTATATACAGATGGCTTAAAACATTACAATTTAAGACCCACGTATTCTGGGATATAAGGCCGCGTCCATGATAGCTACCGGAGTTTCGTAGTTCTTCCATCTTCAGCATAAAGCGGTTAACTCTTCTTCTTCTACGGCCTAACCCCGACATCGGACCTTCGCCTCCTGTACACAGCCTTACCATACTTGTCTATCAACTGATTCTCTTTTCCAGTTTCTTATGCCCAGTATCCATCTTCTTTAGGTATTTTGCCACAGACTGTATGGTGCAACATCCTTCTTGGTATCCATACAGTACGTACGCCCGGTCCACTGCAGGCCTTTCAATTTAACAACATACACATGGCTCAGTACATAATTTGTATAATTCATTATAAAACCTAATTTTCCTAAAGCAGTCGACTCACATCCTATCTGGTTGGACTGCCTGACCCCGAAGATAAGTCACTAGACTCCTCCGAATTGTTGGCAAATGAATTTCCAGTCGACACGGTTTACCAGCCCAAAAGAACGGAACCTTCACCGACAGCGATGTGAGGACCTCCGATTTTGCAATCATTACATTTACTTACACACTTCTTTGTTCCCATTTCTCTTCACTTTATTCTGTCGTATTTCTCTCGTTCCTATTTCGTTACTCTTTCCAGACCAAGGCACCGCGTTACAACCGAAATTGACACCAGCACCCGCTACCAGAGACCCAAGCCCGCTTACAATGCAGGCTAATGTCAGCGTCGTAAACTATTTCATTTGGTCACGACTTAAAAAACACACGCCAGTAAGATAAGGACGGCGAATAGCTGGTGACAATAAAGTCTACGGTGCAAGGGTACCTTGCGACGCTGACAGTTACTCATCCGGTCAAGAAACTAAGTCACTTTATGTAACGCATCACGAAAGCTCGCAAACGATCCCTATCTTACGCCGGTTCAATTAAATTCCCATCTTTATAGTTTTATTACTCCAAGACAATTTCTCCCATTTACGTCTAGGTTTCCTCAAACAGTCTCCACCCTTGAGGTCTGCCAACCTTTCACTTCTCAATATTCTTGATCCAATCGTCGAAATAGCAGTCGCTGAAGAGTATCAACTGTGGAGCGCCTTATCATGTAATTTTCTCCTTCCTCCTGTTACTGCCTGACTGATTTATGTTCTCTCCTACATCGCATTCAGGAGGTACAGAGTCCAGTCTCGACCAGGTTAAACTGCTGTTATGTCTGAGGTTTATGTGGGTTTCCTCAGTATCTCCAGGCGAATTCGACAGAACCTTGATATAGTCCACGACCGACCCCTTCCTAATCCTTATCCGCTCACCATTTATTCATCTTCCTATTTAATTTACCGATATATAACCTGCTGAATTGATGTAACTTCGTGGTGGAAGATATCCAGTTGTGTTTCATAAATTATAGTAAAAGTTGTGTTAGACTTTATTTCTCTATTACATTGATGAAACAACTTCATTAAATAATGCATGGCCTATACCAAGAATCAATCGTCATCCCACATAAACCTCCAACGCATCACGATTAATAATTTTTACGGCAAATTATTTGCCAAAAACCATCCTACGCAACCCCTAATGCCCCACCATTAACACTCATTACATAAAATCTATCTACCAAACACCATCCCACGCAACCATTAATGCCCTACCATTAACACTCATTACATAAAATCAGTTCTCCCAAAAACAATCCTGGGGCAACCGTTAATGCGCCCTAATTGATATCATAGCTAACTAATATGCTAAATACCATTTGATTTCGCATGCTGTTCTATTAACTGCCGCGGATGAATAACGCAGATATCTCCATCCTCTAGTAATTACAATTCACTGTCAAGTTAGAGCCAGTCTGGTAGGGAGATCATCATTTCGTAACAAACGTTGCGGCAACAAGACATGTCATGAGGGTTAGGGCCGGAGTGTATATATATGACGAGACCCGGGGCCGCCAAGGTTCGCCGAGATCAGGATGTTACTGTCTGCGGTAAGCCTGTGCATGCTCGCAGTGGCAGCCGCTCAAGACGCGGACGTCGTATCTTACGCGGAGTACCAGTTACTGAGGGTTTACCCTTCCACAGTAAAGCAGTTGCAAACGGTTTTAGATCTGGCCAAGAGGAAGAAGTACGAAGGACTAGTGTCCATATGGTCGCAGAATTTGCTCTCGGGAAGAACTTCCGGCAACAACCGAAGTGAGATCAGTGCCGATATACTGAGTGCGCCGCAGGTTCTGGAAGACCTGGTGGAGCAGCTGGACAGCAGTGGGCTTCCCTACGACGTCCTTATTCATAACCTCGAGGTGAGGAAAGCACTCATTCACTTTGGAAAGCCACATTCCCGGTGTTACCCGTGTTTCAAATGCTGAGGAAAAATGCCTGTCAAGGTATTCTTCAAGACGAACTTGATTTTCTGAGAGTAGAAACCTCAATGGGTGCGTTTCAGAGCATAGAAAGCTGAGGATAATGCTTGGATGTAAGGCAGAGGAAGCAACAGACAGTCACAACTTGTGCTCTCCACATATCATTAAAGTCATTAAAATCAATGAGGCTGAGATGGGCGCGACATGCAGCATTAATGGGGTATATATAAACGCATAAAAATTTTTGTGAGAAATCCTATGGGAAAAGGGACGAATTGGGAGACCTACACAAACCTGTGGAGGTAATATCAAAACATTAAAAGTTACTGATATTTTGGGCACTGATCCAACTTTTTTAAACCATGACGTTTTCATAAATTTATTCTGTTTCCTTCGCCAAAGAATAAATCAAGGAATTCCACGCCATAGTGTTCTCAAATATTATCAAGAAGATGTAAACAGCAAGTAAGACTGAAACGTTGGTTACCACCTATTAAATTACACCAAAGCATACTCCGCAAGGTAACAGTATGAGTATGCAACTTAAATTACTGTTTTCTTGAACCTTTTTAAGCATGACACCATTATGGTCACAAAAAGCATTCACCAAATCCACGTCACAATGAAGACTTCTGGAGAGAACTGATGACACCTAACTGCCTACTCAGAATCCAACAGTACATATATGAGTCAATGGTTCGTTTCTAATCGTAATTTCTGTTATGTAAGTCATACAGTGCCTTGCAGTTCTCCACCATAATCATGTTCATAAATTTTAACACACAAATTTCTCAAGCTTTAAAAGGTTATATTGCAATGACGGGCCTACCAGTTTCAACATGTGTATCAATTCATCTGAAACAACTCAAGAAACAGCTGAACTGAGTTTCAGTACATATCATATTCGAGAGTCTTATTGAAATTTGTCAAAATATTCCTATTGTGGTTGAAATTGGACAGCATACAGCATATGGCAACATATGTGCACTTTTCGAAGGATCTCAAATGTAACTTGTAAATAGTGATCACAGAAAAAATTTAAATAACAGTTACATAAAACACACATTTCATGCCCAAGCCTTAAGGTTCTTTACATAATTCAACAAGAGCAAATTTTAAGTTGTCATCTCATAACTCCAGAACAACTGGAATAACTTCGTTCTTAGTTCTATCAGTTTTACGTTTTGTATTTTTTTTATACTGCCTCATGATGGCCAAAACTGTGGGCTGAAACCTGTCGTGTATATACAAAATAAATGAATGTTAGAAAATTGATGCTGTTATATTGGTCTGGTAACTACTGAAGGCAATTGGAACAACTTTTGCCCTGCCCACCACCCCACCTGCTTTACCATACTGTTGCCATCTACTGTGATAGCTATGACACCAGCTGCAACTAGCCATGAACATGCAATTTCTTGTTAGGGGAATATCTGGGAGCAAAGATGAGATCGACTGATGAAACCCTGCTGATGGTACTAGACAAAAATGTAGCAGTCACACTTGGTCTGGACATCAAAATGACTTATTTTCAGTTCTCCGAAGTAAGTGGCAGTTGTTGGAATTATGTCACTGTGCAATCAATGTTTCTGAGACTTATTCATGACACTTCAGTTTCAGATGATTTGCCACACTTGTAAGCTGATGATTCACACTTTCTATTTATATCCACTCACAGGCTGCCACAAGTTCACATGCCAAATAAAGTGAACACAAAATAATCACACACAACAACTCTAAACTATCTTTACACATATTCACTCACTGAATGATTTTCACTCAACTCCCAACAGTCAAATTATGTTTGCTCTACCAAGTACAATACTCAACTCATTGTCTTTACTTCATGAGTTTTCACACCCCATGTTTACTCACTGGATACACAAGCTCAAGTGCATATAAAATATCAAGTTATGTGTTCACTCAACATGCACCCAAGCTCAACTGTCTTCCTACCCTTAGAGTTAACTATAAATTTCAATCTTCCAAGCTGGAAATTGCAAACTTTGAATTTAGTTCTCTGAATGACTAGAAGCCACTCAGTCTGTAAACCCCATAAGTACACAAAGAAGCTGATTCAGAACTAACTGATTTACAATTGTCACTTGACCCAGTTCCTTTGGCAATGATTTTAACACACACAAATGTTTATTGCAAAACTATGTTCATTTCATTTGTGACAGACAACACTGCAGCAAAATCAGCGTCAGTCCAAATGAACACCCGTGTGAGGTGTGGCATTTCCGACTGAAAGTCACAATTTCACCTCCTCTGATACTGTATAAACTCAATTCATTACCAGTTTATCATCCCATTTGAGGAAGCATGTCCATTAGTTATGCTGTTTTTTAAGATAGCGATCATTCAAAAATTTAAACCAGTAACACAGCACACACACCAAAACTGTTTATGCTATGTACAAAATTCGTAAGTTGTTAGATACAATTAAGTTCCCATATCAAATTGCATATGCCTGGTTACAACAGTTGAGTTAATATGAAATCTGAAGTACTTCACTAGGTTGTAACTGCATTATTTTCCACCACAAAATATACCATGAACAGCATCATGTGCAACAGACTTAGATCTGTCCCACCATACACTATGTATCTCAGAATTTATGTTCTTTCCTAAAATCCACTCCCCTCACAACAGACTAAAATACTTCTGCTAATTGTCCTGTTTCCAGGAGGCTATTCAAAGTGAGAACCCTCCAACAGATCCTGAAGATGAAGAGCTGGAAAGTCGCGGAGGCCATCGCCTCACTTGGAGACGTTACCATAGATACAAAGGTCAGTGCTGCTTGTGCCATACTGATAAAACTTCAATGCATAATATCTTTATCTACTGTCTTATTCAGTCAAGACTTTCACCCCATGTCAGAGGGGCCAACTTTGCACTTTATATCTCATACAACTTATATAAATGTAATTTTTTTGTCAGTTTTCTGTCTGTTACCTGCTTCCTACCACATATCAAACAGAAAACAGACAAAGATATCATACATTTAGTATGTATTCCTGCTAATTAACAAAGTGTCTGCAAATAGTAAAGGGATGCATGCATTTGTATGCGATTCAAATCCTTATTAGCAATTTGTTTAATTACAACAGTATGTTTCAACTTCTTAATTTGAATGTTACTTGTTGCTTATTTTTAGCTCCTACATACTGTGATATTGACAGGGATAGCAGCCTGCAAAGAATGGGTACTTCTGACTGTCAAATAATAATACTGTAATACTCCATGTCATTTGATGTTCTCACAACAAAGCTGATAAAAATTCAAGTTTTCTGGGTTGTTATGCCATACTGAGTAGTAAATACAAGAGGTTTCTGACATTTCAGAGGAACATAATGCCTCCATCTTTATGGTCAATCAGTCAACAAGTAGTGATTCTTGATGTACTTGACCCTGAAGAAGGAAGTACTACGCTCCTCTGAAACATTGGTAACTATTTACCAGTCAGAACGGCGTAATATTATGTATGACCTCCCTCCTCAATGAATCATAGGCTTTCTTGAAGTCTATAAAACAGCTGATGCTCTATTTCCCTCTATTCTAATATCGTGTCAGGTATTTGATAAATGCAGAATATATGATCAGCAGTTACCTGTTGCATCGAAATCCATACTGATGATCCCCAATAATTTCATCTGCACATGGAGTTAACCTTGATAGCAGGATGTTGGAAAAATTTTGTAAATAGTTGACAAAAGAGATATTCCTCCATAATTACTACAGCCTGTTTTATCAACCTTCCTATAGGTAGGTACAATGATCAACTCCTTCCATTCCTCAGGCAATTTCTCCAAATAGAATTAATAAGTTTATGGATCTCGAAGCAAACTGTGCTACCCCCTGCTTTAAGCAATTCTGCTGGGATTTTATCCATACCTGGTGATTTGTGCCTTTTTAGCCAACTCAAACCGAAGGCACTCGGCTCAGGCACTAGTGGCTCTGCTGTATATATTTCTGCCTGCCTAAAATCTTTAACCCTACATACATTCAATAGCTGAGAGAAATGGTTCCTCCACGTAGCCAAAATACTGCGGCAGACTACAGAAGTCTGCCAGTGAACTTACATTAATATGCAACACTCAGAAGCTCTGTAGTGATATAAACAAAAACCTTTCACCATAATATCAATAGCAAAAAAGTTTCTATAACAAGATTTTCTTCCAGCAAAGTAAGTGCTTCAACTTCTAGGCAAGCCATAAATGAGTGACTCACTACAAAGGCAATGTTTACTTCTCTAATGGATATCATTCATTTCTCTGACATAATACACATACCTCTTTCTACAGACATTGACAGCTACACTGAATACCTAGCAATAACCTACCCTGATATCTGTCAAACAGAGGTGATAGGGAAATCATCTCAAGGCCGACATCTTAAGCTGCTAAAAGTGTCTACAGGTGGTGACAGCAACAAACCTGCCATATGGATAGATGGAGGTAAGCATAACAAGACAGGCAGTGTACACATAACATAACACTGAGGCACATTCAAGTAACCACTGCTGATGTCAAAAAGCAATAAGGATTACATATTCTCAGCTTGTGTCTGTAGCCTTAGTTATCCAGCATGCAAAGGGCCATGTGCCATATTACAGAGGAAGGACTTGTTTTACGCAATTTCGCTTTAATGTAACATGAAAATGTACACCGCTTTTCAAAATTATGCAATAATTTTCAGTTTAACGTGATTTGGCATAGATGATACGTGATAAGTTTCGGTTAACACAATCTGGCTTAGACAATCCCTGGCATCACTTATCCTGTGTTCAAGGCTAGCAGAAAGTGACATCACTGTCATGCCATCAGCCCCATGTGTGGATTGATTACACTGGTGAAATAATCACACAGCTGACGTAATTCCTCCTTCAACGGCATTGGCTTTTGTTACTAAAATGAGTGAGAAATGTAAATCTATACCACCTTGTGCAATCCAAATACAAAATCTGCAAAAGACAATCGGTTTTGAAGAGAAATTATACCTAAAAGGTGATAGAATTGTTGACATGTGCCATAATGTTACATTCGCTCATATCAGCATATGTACATTTCATAATAATGCAGATAGAATTATAGAAAGTGCTAAGTCAGAACTAAAGAGTTTGTGTAGTAAGACTACCACAGTCCTATCAGAATGAACCATACATAAAACTATGGATGTGATATTGTGTAGATTGGTAAATAGATACCAATGTTTTGGAGAAACATCTTCTTCCTAAACAGCACAATGCTTATTTAGTCAGTAACACTGATGACCTCTGCTCTCTCCTGCTAGTACTGTCATATTATGTTACATCAAGGTTAGGCTGGGCTGGATGGCAACTGGTGGTCTGGGAATAGGACACTGGTTTTCTGACAATCTTGCATGTAATCTTTATTGTATTGGAACAGGGATTTTAAATACACTAGTACTATAAGAGTGACACCTCAATTTAACTCAGGGGAAAGGGGTTTGGTATTGCAAAAATATGAAAATATGCTGACTGGACCACATGCAGTTGCCATTACAACTGTACAACAGCCAATAAAGGTTAAGAATGGCTGAAACCAGTGACAACATTTTCCCATGTCTTCCCCTTCCTTCACCATTCAGAAAGTAAAGGTAAAGGCTCCAACTGTGACTCAAATGGGAATTAGTTAAGCTGTTGGTTCACTTTGACTGTCAACAGTACACAAGAAAAATCCCCACCATACTGCACAAAAACAAAACTTTGGAGAGAATATTTAGAAGACAAAACACCAAAAGAATGGAGAAAAAGTGTATAAAACTTGGACACCTCTTGAAAAATCTGACAAAATGCCATCCGGAATTGTCACAACTGATGTGTATGCTGGCAAAGAAAACAACATCAGATGCGTTAACGTTCAAAACTGAACCCATCACTCCAGGAAAGTGCTGCAAATATAAATGCTAACCGACAGACCAAAATGTGTTGTTGCACCAACTTTCTGAATCCTCTTCATAAATCCCTGTTTTAGTCGCCCACAGTGTAAACCATCTTCTCCACATGTCCTCACACATGGCACCATTCGTAAGCCCATCAGGAATCACAAATCTGTGTCTATTATTTCCACCTACAAGAAGCTGAGGACTGGGTTCTAGTTCCATAGTGAAATTGAGATTATCCTTAGCCTGGAATACCTCAGTTGCAGTCCAAAGTTCTGGCACGCCACACAGTGGCCTGGCTCCAGCCTGCATGATAAATTCTTGAGCAGCCCAACAATGTTGCCTTCTCTGTAGCTAGTATCATACAATTTCACAGCTACAGAAATTACCATCATAAAAGCAGTAACTATTTCCCTTTTTCCATCTAGCAGCCAAAAATTCAAACTGAATAATAGTGCAATGTTTCTCTTGTCTCTCTTGTGGCATCCACAGAGTGGCAGATCAAGCACTGAGAAACTGGACATGGAATTTTGAGGTCAGTCTCTGCATTCCTCAGAAGTGAGAATGCTGATTCATGCTTCAAACACAAAATCTTTGAAAGATACATACTACCTCATTTTTAGTTGTCTGTGATCATAACATCTGTCTGAGTCTAGCAGCATATAAACTGTAAATTCTGACACCGCAAATAAACAAACAGTTTACTGACTTGCCATAGCTCAGGCAGTAGTCATCAGCTTCCCATCACAGATGCCCAGATTCAATCCTAGGATAGTCCATGTGAAATCTATGAAGGAAGAAGTAGAACTGGAGCAGCTGTTTCTCCAACCTGTTCAGCTATCTCCTGCCAAGCAATATTCCACCAATGGTCTGTACCATCTATCATCAGGAGGCTGACACAATAGGACCGTGTGGGGCCATAGTATGAACTAACTCAGTGTCACTCCATTCCTACATCTAAAACAACATATGTAGACTATTTATAGAATGGATAGGACACCATTGGTCAGATAATTCACAGCCATTTGACTAGTCTCTGGCTCACAAGAGACTGGAAGCCACAAGCTTAGGGTACTGCATTCTCTCTTTTTATACTAATTAGCTTCATACTTCTTTGCTGTAGGTTTCCACGCAAGAGAGTGGATCTCCCCTGCAACAGTTACCTACATAATGCTGCAGTTGGTGGAATTTCGGGATTGGCACCCTGAGCTGATAGACTCTGTGGACTGGTATTTTATGCCAGTGGCAAACCCTGATGGCTATGAGTATTCTCATTCCACTGACCGCCTTTGGAGGAAGACTCGCTCAGGTGCCAAAGCAGATCAACGGTGGGGCAAAAGGAAATGCTATGGAGTTGACCCTAACAGAAACTGGGACTTCCACTGGGGTGAAGGTTACACCTCTAGCTCTGATCCTTGCACAGATGACTACAGGGGACCATGGGCTTTCTCTGAACCAGAGACAAAGGCCATGGCTGATTTCATTCTTACTAGGAAGGACCAAATTAAAATTTACCTGACACTACACTCATATTCACAAATGTGGTTGGTGCCATGGGGATATAAAAATGAGAAGCCCAAGGATTACTACAACATGTACGTCCTGGCAGAGAAGGGGGTGGAAGCCCTGCAAGCTGTGCGTGGAACTGATTACCTACTAGGGACTGCTGCAGAACTCCTCTACACTTCGTCAGGTATGGTTTCAAATGGCTCAGCCATCTCACTTGCACACTTACATGTATGAGCCACATACGAACTGCTACGCCTCATTCATGACAACAACACAGTGAAGATAAACACAAAGAAATACACTGCATTTGATAACACAAAAGCCTCACTCTAGATAAATTGATTGTTCTAACAAAGGAGTTGCAATACTCTGAATACATACTGCAACAAATTGCCAGACTCTGTACTAATATAATCAAAACAGCATCATAGCACACCCTTTGTAGTATTTCATTAATTACCTGCCTGCCTCCCATTTTGTTGTAACAGACAATATAGATCATTGCAACCAAATTTCAGGGAACTCCTCAGCTGACAAAAAAACGAATGTCTCTTTCATGCACATTTAAAAGTCACACAAGATTAATCTTCTGGCATGTGACATCAAGCAGTGTCATAGATAGGTACTGTCATACTATCAGTGTGGCCCTCATCCAAGGTCTGTCAGCAAACAGTATAATCTGAATTCGCACTGTACCACCTTTCATGATTGCTCTGTCGCTTGCATGCACAAGTTAGGGTTAGAGATTCGGAGGGTTATACTGCACATTCAGTACTGCCACCACCCACTCTCTATTGTAGAGCAAGCCAACAGCATGACCAGTCTACACCTCCCATCAATCTCTCAAGGACAAGAAAGGAAGGTCCCACTGAGGGCTCGCTTACATGGCATAAAACTAAGTTGACTTTAGAATGAACAGACACAATCACACAACTAAGAACAACACTGTTTACAGTTTGTTTACATTAACAGACATCAAACAAACAATCTTGTACTACAAATGAGTGTATTATAGCCAAAGAGTACTTTCTAATATTGACCTATCAACAGCACCAAACCATGGCTTCCCCTGAATGACTCATCAGTCACCTCCAGTTTACGCCATTACGGACACTCACCCCTGAATACGAGTATCCAGAGAAGTGCCTTATAATTTTACACTGTTCCTGCCATGTTAAAATAGCAATGCCCAAACCTTAGTGCAGCAGCAATCTATGATATCCCAGGTACCAACATTTCAGGGCAACTTGCTGCCACCATCTTCAGGGTAGAAGAGATTGTCTCTCCACTAACAGAATCCATAGCATCAGTCTACAAAGGAATGAAAGTTACTACGGACAGGAAATATGACTTAACTTACTTTGAATTTTCACTTTCGACACCGTAAGTTGCTAATTCATCAGCTTTAAAATCTCCCTGGCATAACCTGTGACTTCTTAGTCCTTCTATGTTTTCATGCACATAGAATGAATGGCTACAAGGAAGTTCCTATATGAAATTTGTGGCCTCTAAGCAGTTCCACAAAAAGCCTAGACAAAAAAAAAGATTACAAACTTCCAAAATTTGTGAGATCTGAGGTCCTCTGGGAACAACACATTAATTACCGGGAATATGATCACATAATAGACCTTCATATTCTTCATTTTTACGTAGATTGTTTGCTTCTTATTTTTGCATTCCAGAAACTGAAAACTTATAAATCAAAATCAATGATGGGGTGAATGACATACAATTTGTAAAAATGTGAATATGCCTCCCCTTTTGGTTACAAAGACAGCAGGAAGTCTCATACATAAAAGGTTTAAGGTATGTAAGGCAATGCTGATCTAAAACAAACGTTCCTTTTCAACAGGTGGGTCTGATGATTGGGCAAAGGGAGTGGCAGGAATCAAGTACTCATACACTATTGAACTTCCTGACACAGGCAACCATGGCTTTGTGCTTCCAGCCCATGAGATTGAACCAGTGGGACAAGAAACATGGGCTGCAGTCAAGTCGATCACAAGACATCTTACAGATGCGCATGTCCCATGACAGGAAACAGAACCATACCTTGAGCTGCTTCATGGCCTGGCATAGCTTATTGTTCTCACGTTGGTAGCCCAACATCAACTGTTCCTGTTGCTGCAGTTCTGCCTCCAAAAGGGCGATGCGATGCTCCCGGGCAGCATAATCTTGAATGTGGCAATTCCCATGTCTCTCGTCCAGCACATGGCTATCCTGTTGTTTCTTCAAGTCAGTGATCTGCGACAAATTACAATTATGCAGCAAGTGATGTGACAAAGGAAATATTTAATACTCATGTGACATAAAAATGCAATTCCAAAACACAAAACTTTATTTTTAAAACCGTATGCTATGGTGCAATGAATTAATGGAGCAACATTTACTTTTCAAGGCCACTTCTAAAATATTAAGGGACAGAGAATGCTATAACAGTTGTCACTACTGGGAGATTTTACTTCAGTTTCAAGAAGCATGATCAGAAAGTTTTTAATCTGGACAAAACAGCTACCTTCTAAGCATATGACAATTTCTAGTCATCTGCAACAAGATCAACATTTGAAAAGCACACACTATTCCTCCAGAAAGACATTTTCCAGTGCAGCTTCTCTTACATTATAATGGTACTTGTATGCATCATATACACATGTAAATGTAACGTAAAGGTGCCCTGCGACAGGCCGAGTTGGCCCAAGAGGTTCCGGGTAGGTTAAGGCCCCGGATTTTCTTTGACGTTTCGGCACTACAAGGGTGGTAGGTTGTCAGCCATACGCACTGGCTGCCTTTACCCCAGGAGAAATCCCTGGTACTCACTTTCAGAGGCTGAGTCAACCTCAGGGCATGATTCTGTCGGGGGTACCATGGAAAAAATCCCAAGTGACACCACCGGGAATCGATCCCGGGACCATCCGACTAGTAGCATAGCGCCTTAACCACTATGCTACCCCAGGCCCCTCATATACACATGTATCTCTCTAAATTCAGTTCATAAAGCTTAGTAACAATTTGTGATTACCTTACCAACTTCAAAAGGTACACTGAGTTCCACTTGTATCTGCTACCTGTCTCATTACAGAGACACAGATTCTATACCAAACATTTACTCAAACACTTCCCATTAAGGTAACAATCAAATGCAGCCATTCAGCCATCTGATAAAAACTGTACTTTCATTTCCAAAATTTCCCAGTCCGTGTAACATTTACACTTATCACAATAAAAGCCACAGCAACAAAAGTAACATTGTTGACAGTATTTCAAGAAGTCCACAGTATCAGTTTACAATTATGCATATATTTCTGTACACAACACACCGACTGCACAGCACAGACCATCTTAACTTTGAGAACAAAGCATTAGAGGTCTCATAATGATCTTAACTACCATTCCCCTTCTTTACTTTTTATGGAAAATCAGTCATGTCAAAGGAATACACACAACAAAACATTTTCTTGAACTGATTTCAGGGGCTGTATGACAAACAAACATTTGAACAAATATTTAAACAATAACTCTGAGCTTCCACACAAAGCTCTAGCTTTAAGCATTAGTCAGCACTGCCAAAATAAATGCTTATTAAAACATATTCTGTAGGAAAAGGGTTTGTTTATACCACACATGCAAGACAGATGGACAGATAGCCACTTCAATGTAGCTAATAAACGTACTTACCTAATAAATAAAACTGCAAGAAAGAGAAATATAAAATGTAATGTTCAGAGTAAACAGACTTTCATACCTTTGCGTTCAAAACATACTGATCCTTCTTCAGAGTGAACATTTCTTCTTCATGCTTGCACTTCAATTCATCAAGCTCCTTTTTGTGTATCTGTTTCTCCAATTCAAGCTTGGCTGAAAACAAAATATATCATGTCCTAATGTAGCCACAGTCATCTACATTTTCTCTCTCTCAATACAGCTTACATACTTTTTGATTTACCAGACACACACTCAGCTGGTCCTTACGAACATACAGTAACAGCACTGTTCACAACAGCCTTAATGGCCAGTGACAGAAAACAGTTTTTAGTTTACAATACAGTAAGCCATGATTTGAATGATGACAGAATTCAAGACTGCCTATTACTCACCCAGGATATGCAAGCAGTGTTGTGCTGAGAGCTAAACAAAACTGCCAGTGAACGTGTTAAGTCACCAACCTGTTACAATCAAGTAATCCAGTAGAGAAACATACTTTCCATGTAGGGGTATAGACAGGTAAGAAATGCATAGGCCACTCCAAAAGTAATGCCTCTTATTTATTTCCATGGAAACTACAAACAGTACAATAACATTACTTGATAGAGCAAATTCTTAGCTACAAAACACTATTTTTCAACATTGTCACCACCAATGGCTATGCACTTTCGCCAGCGATGAACAAGAGCCTGCATGCCACGCTCATAAAATTCTGCACCAGCGGAGGTGGCACACTGATTCACAGCTCGTACGACGGCATCGTTGCTAGGAAAATGTTGCCCATGCAGTCCATCTTTCATCAGCCCGAACAGATGGAAGTCAGAAGGTGCCAAATCCAGACTATATGGTGGGTGTGGTACAACAGTCCAGCCACGATTGACAATGTGCTCCACAGTCTTCAAACTGGTATGGGGCCTGGCAATATCATGTTGCAAGAGAAAGGTCGTCTTCTTCTCTGGTCTGACTCCGGAAATTTGAGCCTTCAGCTTAGTCAGCGTCACAATGTAGCAGAGTTGATGGTTTGTCCAGGTTCAAGGAAATCCAGAAGGATCACCCCCTTCCTATCCCAAAAGACAGTGCACATCACTTTACCCAATGAGGGCAGCGTCTTGAACTTTTTCTTTGATGGGGAATTCACATGTCGCCACTCCGTGGACTACCGTTTTGACTCCAGCTGGTAGTGGTGACACATCACATCACCAGTGATGATGCGATCCAGGAAACTGTCACCTTCAACCTCACATTGGTTCAATAGGTCCTGACAAACTTGCATATGGTGTTCTTTATGTTCCTGTGTGAGCATTTGTGGGACCCACCTGGCGCAAACTTTGCGATATTACAACGATGCCACCATTGTTTCCAGTGCATTGAAGCTGACATTCAGCTCCGTACACAGTTCCCTAGTCATAATCCGCCGATTCACGCGGATGAACTGATTGAGACACTCTCATTTCATGGTGTGAGAGCTGTGCATGACCATCCAGAATGTGGCTTGTCTTCCATGTCGCTGTCACCACTGCTGAAACGCGCCACCCACCGCCTCACTGTGCTAACATCCACTGTTTGGTCTCCATAAACGTTAAGCAAGCGTCGATGAATGTCATTGGGTGCAATTTTTTCCTCACAGAGGAATTCAATTACACACCTTTGCTTCATACGCACTTCCATGTCATATGCCATTTTGTCAGACTGCCCCCCTGCTGTCATCTATTGCATGGCAACAAAATTTAACGGTATACTGGCGGGAAGGTTCAACCTCTACTGCCATATCACCAACATCTGCCTCTGACATCGTGAGCCAACATAATAAAATAGGAGTCATTAATATCAGAGCGACCCTCATATATCGCATTACAACACAGCTGTTGTGTCACATGTGTTGAGAAGCACAATGTTTACAAATTATACTCATGTTCTCTCAGGATTCAGTTTGACTGACTTAACCCTCTTTACCCACCCTCTGACCTCAAAACCATTATCAGACTTAAATGTGAGCTGCAAAACAGTAATACTGCTGTTGGTTCATTAGCTCACAGCAGGACACTAGCTCACAATTCAGAAAAATTCATTATGAGATTCACGGTTCTCATAACAGTGCCAACAAATATTCAAGTCTTCTGGGATGTTAAACTGTGTCAACTGGCCAATTACTACCAGCATTCAGGAGGAGCATTCTGCATCCATCTTCAGGTTCTAGCAGTCCTGAACTGCATAACATCCAAGCAGATTTGAATCTGTACACAAATATAAAACCTTACATATTCAGTAGATCTGCACTTTATAAATAAGTTCAACAATTTTGAATTTTACTCCAGACTGCATTACCAGCTATGCTGACTGCAGTGTTTGTGGTTTCCCTCAGCCTGCCAGGCAATTGTTGATTCAGTACCTTGACACAGGCCCTTTTACCTCTTTCCAAATCCAAACTATCAACCATTCCTGATCATCTACCATTTCATTCTTTGCCAAATATGCAACAAAGAACTCGGTGACATATACAGGTCACCTAGTGTTGTTAGAACTCTCATATCTGGACAGTGATGGGAGACAGCCTCACCAAAATTATCCTTACTTTGATGTAGTGGTGGGGCTTGAGTGGTCAAAAGATGCTGATTGCTATGCCAATGGTAGCATAGCTACTGGCAGGGTCTTGCTACCTGTACATGTCAAGGGTGATAACCCCGACTATACAGAATACCCAGGTTTTCCAGGTTGGGGGTTGGACATGAGGCTAATGACCCCACCCCATAAAAGAAACCAAATGTTAAGGAACCACAAGGAAAGATAAACGAGATGGATGTTCCAGCACAAACCAATAAAGGAAAAAGGTAATAATAAGGTGGTTATTGGTACAAGAAAGAAGTTGAAAGTGGGTATCAGAGGCTGCAGAATAATGCCATGGGATAAAGACGCCTGGAAATTGATTCTGAAGGAGACCAGGGTCCAGTGTGCACCACAGAGCCAGTGGAGAAGAGAGAGAGAAATGGGGGACAAACAAAAAAAATGCATGAATAAGGTTGATGGTACAGTCTTTTGGAAACATCCCCCTGAAGACAGACAGATGTATGGATGTGTTCAGAAAAATTTGTTGTGAGGATGGGAGGTGGATAATACTGGCTTGGGATTATGCCCACTAGAATGCTTTGGTAGCAGCAGTGTTGGAACCTCTGGGTTCTGCTACCAGAGATTTAGTCTGTAAGATAGACCTTAGGGAAATAAGACATGGAGAGGTGGATGGAACTGGCATAGGTCATGGCTGACTTTATATGGAGGTAAACTTGTAATTTCTATTAAAACACTTAACTTAATAAACTGGCTATCAATATTACACCAACTTTCTTACACTTACTTTTAAGCTGCAGTGACATGTTTTGTTCTTGAAGCAGTTCCTTCTCCAAACTGGCTACACGTTCTGCCATTGAACTGTCTGTCACTTGAACACATCTGTCATTCGACTGTCTTCCAGGTAATTCTCCTGTAAATGTACTAACATCCTTCAATTTTTTCACTCTTGAGAGAGATTCCAATACACTTGATTCTTCCAATACAAGTGAGGGAGAATTTCTGAGAAAAGAAGTACCTACAGCATGAGGCGAATCTACCATTATGCTTCCAGTGGTGTCACTATCAACAAATCTCTTGTCTCTTTCGTTTAATACATTCAATGATGAATATTCAGACACCTGACTAGGACTTTTCTCTGATTCCTGTAATGCTGCGACTATCTCACTTCTCGTTTCACTGTCAATAAGCTGCAAGACTGCCTCTGGAGTGG
>JGI20166J26741_12268917_pt1 | contig 17802 bp, 12 predicted proteins | sample TergutCu122P5_FD_26741 | JGI IMG/M metagenome (IMG submission 26741)
AAAAGAAACCTTTATTTAATAAATTACAACCGTATGAGAACACAGTGAACTACAAAAGGAAATCGAGACACCGGTTCTTCTTGCTCATGCGATCGAGGACACCACTGATATCTTCGGAATTTCGGAGGGGGTTTGAACCCCCCAAACCACCCCCCTCGGTACGCCACTGGTGGTATTGTGGAGTGATTACCGTGTTCACAAGTAAGATACCGATGAAAACGTAGCATCATCTAATAAATCCACCATGCAAGTAACAGATGATCAAATTTCAAAATACACGGCTCTGTATTTTCAATATGTACTTCACAACGTGTACAAGGTAGTTAACATACCCTTGTCAAACACGTATACGTTATAAACCAAGAGTGCATTAATCACAGTAACGCGGGAAAGACAACTTACGCGTCGAAGCTGAGAAGCTAACTGTTGAAACTAACTGAATCACATAAAGAAATACTCAAACACGACAATAATACATAACTGACAGACAGGTACTAATTTTCCCTCAAGTGGCCGAACTTCAAAGAGTAACTATGCCGGATGTAGATGTCCGTCAGATGTGACCCAAGTCGCAATTTGCGGAGTAATACATCAATTAAACCACAGAACATTTCATAATAGAATCGTGATTTTATAGTGCATTTATATATTTCCACAACGAGACTGTGCATAAGCCAAATTTACTCATCTCAGTGTTACAACACTTCTCCCCTGCACCATGTTTTCAACTGGTATTCATACCGGCAAACTAGTAAAAAATGCAACTGTGGTTGTAAAACTGATCTTTTTTAAACTTACAATTCTTTTCAAGAGGCAAAGATGATGTTTGTAGGAATTCTGTGCGTGGAAGTGTAAAAGTATCTTATCTGTCTCGAATCAGGTACTCTACAGATGGCAAATTCGTCATTGCTGTATAAGGTAAATGGTTTTGTTAGATAATCCGTGGTTTTGTTGTAACCTTATACTAAGTGGGACAGTCAGTGATCAGTGCCGAAGAAAGTTACAACTGTAATTTAAAAAATTCTTTTTAAGGTTGAAGACAATATTATTAATGACTGTAGTATTATAAACATACAGAAATTAAATATAAGCCTAAGACAGTCCCTCATAGAAAGAGGTATAAATAAAAATGACTGCCCAATCTGCATGATGGACTGTGCGGTTTGCGTAAAACTATGGTAACTTGCATGACAAGGCACTGTTGCAAAATACGCAGTCAATATGCAGGGTATACCCATAAAGGCATATCCACTCAATGACCATGCAGGCAAATTTTATTCTATAGACAAATCACCATGTTGTTTTACACTACAGCATCTTCAAGAATAAGTACATTGCAGGATCCCATACCTGTTTTTAGGACTTCAACATAAACCTTTTAAAGAATCCTGCATAAACTAACTAGTCCTCAAAGGACAACGGAACTGCCAAACTTAAGACTTTTTTACAGAGTTCAGAAAGAACCAGTTTTCATTATCAGCAACAAGTGGTGAAAGCAGGTGAGCTCGGCTTCATTCCTGCAACAACATTCTTGGCACGTTTTGAAGATGCTAGGCATATTCATACCCCTACTGTGTTGAGATTACCAACCAAAACTCTCTCTCTGTAACTGTCCATAGTGATAACTGCTACACACAACCTGCTCCATGTCTCACATTTTGCTCATTCTGCATGTTACATACTGTCTGCAGCATGGGTCATTAGAGAAAATTCATTATCCATTATACAGTATTCATTATACATCCCTGTTGTGCTCCGATCAATCGATGTTTATTCAGTAAAACATCAGGCACAACACATTCAGCAAATTTAAGGCAACTAGTTTCAGCCTACGTGCAGGTGGCCTGGATGCAGGCCAAAACTCGTCACCTTAAAACTGCTGAATGTGTCATGCATGAATTTCACATTTGTACCACGTTTTTTTAAAACATCAACAGGTTCAAAATTTAAAGTGTAACACACAGACTACAATGTGACCCCACAAGCTGCTTCCTTTCCTTTTCAGGAAGAAAAGTAACCTGGAAACAGACACACACACAGAGCATTTTGGAAATGAACACAGAAATTAAAATTAATATTAATACACTGCCAAACCACATGCATATAACATTTTTAAAAAATAGTAAGTACATCCATAATTTTAATACAACAATTCCAATTCTAAATATGAACACAAAAAAAAAATTACACTTTTTTTAAATCTGTGAAAGAAGAAAGCTACACACAGCTGTGCAGGCACAAATCATACACAAGATACACTTCAAATCATACACCTTCACACAGAATACTGCCATTATGTAAGTATGTGTAATAAGAAAGACCCCAATTATGGAAGAACTTGCTTATATTTCTTCCTTACTGGTAGTACAAACAAAAACTCAAATCCCAAACAAAACAGAATACAAGTATATTACTAATATCACATCTAAATATGCTGCCTTAGAATATAGTCAAGCTGCTTCCAATTCTGGAGCTTGAATAATTTATACTTAAATCAATTTACAATAAGACCAGCTTCTTGGTTCCAACAAAATGCCAAATAAAATATAGACCCTACAAAACAAAATGCTGTTATGAGAGGTTCTTGTTATCATTCAAGACTTACTTTCAGACAGGTTTTGGTGTAGGAATTCACACACATTAGATGATTATTATACTCTTTCAAGATAACGGCCCTTCAGGAAATAACTCTTTTTTCCAAAAGTAAGTATGCACTCTACAGCACCAAAAATATGTAAATTGTCTGATGAAAAAGATGTCTTACATAGAGAGCATGGCACTGCCAAGATTTAAGTTTTCCTTTCTCATGGCTGACCTGACATTCCTTTGCAATTAGTAAATGCAGAAATTCCTGATGACTATGTCTGTAAGCATGATAAAAAACAGTAAAATGTCAGGTTCCTCAGAGCCACAAGTCTACTTAAGTCCTGTAAAAATTCAACACTACTTTTCAAATGAATTCACTTCACAGACATACGATCCCTGAAATATCACAACAGATTATTTTTTTTACATTAGGAAGAGTACTGCAGCTTCCAGATTCATATTTACAGACAAACATTACATGTTGCCCCAAGCATACATTCTATATGTTAAAAGTTATGGGAGAGTGATAACCTCCATTTTAAGTTAAGACTGCAATTTTACAATGAAATGTTACTCTATTTTGTCTTGTTATTTATTACAAAAATAAACCAGCAAAAGGATAAGGAAACTGACTGCAACACCTGAAATACTGTGCTTATCAAATATATCTCAATAAACACCACCAAACATACTTCAGTCATGATAAATTATTCACCAACATAAACCTTGGGAGAAACGTAAAATGGTAGTTGTTTCAATTAGATGGGTGCACTGTGAGGTATTATGGCAAGCATAGGCACTGCTCAAGAATCCAGAGAACATATACACTGGATTCGCAAACATCCACTGGTATTTTGTACAGTGCACTACAGTTAGATTCAACAAGAGTGACATTAGTATTTTTGACTAGTCTACAAGAACTCACTGGAAGGAACACAAAGTGTACATTACATCTAAGAATATCCATCTGCTTATCAGCCAAAATGTATAGGCAATGTCAAGAACACTAAGCCAACAGAAACATTCTTCTACCAGCAAAATACTTTAGGGCAGCATTTGATTTGTAATCACAAGTGCTAAATTTTATATGATGGTTACCTCGAAGAGTTTTGAAAGGACAGAAAAGTAGAAAATGAATGGCAGCCTTAGAACAGATTGCCCAACAATCAGATAACAACACGTCTTACACATGTCACACAACAGTCCTCATTCTTCTGACTTTGGTCCCTCTGACTGGAAACAACTGCTCAAATTGTTATTTAAACAAGACAACATGATCATCATATATTACACTGGTGAATGAAAAGCAACATCACATTATATCACACTCCCCCAGTCCATTTCGCATTAAAATACACTACCACATAGCAAACAATGACTATAATTATTACTCAAAGCTTAAGAATGCTTCAAATTCTAGTAAAGACGAAATTTAAAACTACATGAATTGAACAGCACTATATATAACATATTCTGATACAATACCTTAAAATTCCATACACAAACACAGGACTTTTCATGTGATAACAGTAATAAAACTGAAGGCTAATTTGTAATTTTTCAACTTAATATTTGCCAAATAGTTATCTCCATATAGCCTACTAGGTTTTTAACTCATTTTTTCTTTTATGTAACAAATATGGGTAACTTTTTTCACACACATACTACAATTGACATAGGTGTAACTTGGTGGGGGGGGGGCTAATACCCCTTCAAGACTTTTTATATCTAAGATTAGTTATTTTTTGGCTACCAGGTTGAAGAGACACCAATAAAAGAAATCTGCATAAAAGTGACATATATGTACGTATTGTAACTGTTGGGAACTTGGTAGCCTCTTAGAGCCTATATTGATGTGTGGGAAGTAAGGGGCTTGACATGGAACCTTGGTGGACACAAAAGACGAGAAGAGGTGGGGTGAAGAGAGGTTGGTCAAGAAGCTAAGGGAAGTAAGGGATTAGTGGAGTTTGGGTAGGAGAAAGGAGAGGACCGGGTGAGGGTGCTTCAAGTTTATACGAGAGACTGCAAATTGCTGTGCATAACTCATATTGATCTGTTATGGAGATATTAAAGACACTGCACTAGACTTGCACAGTTATTAAATTTTAATATATATATATAATTTTTTTTAAATATATATATATATATATATATAAATTCCCCTGAATACATCCCCGTAATATTCCTTTGAGTGGAGCTCCTGATCTCCGACCATAGCTAGCAACCGCGGCAGAAAACGGTTACAGTATGTATGTATGAATGTATATAAAGCCCTGATTCAAACCAACTTTCCTCCTCTTTCTAACTTGAAACCTTCATTAATTAAAATTCCTAATGCACATGGACAATATGCAACCCCCACCCCCCTTCTCCCCTACTATTAGCCAAGTTATGCCTATGACACTCGATATAGTGATAAATATAACACATGACAGCTGTATGTTTAGAATGGCCAGCTCTATCATGAACATTACTGCAGCAGAGGGTTCATTATCCTTTTAACTCCAACTGATTCTTCAACACAATAAAAATGGACATAGAAGTTACAGCTACAAACTGGCATAGGTTAATACAGGCAACTCTCTATTACAAGTATGTATAGACATTAACTTCATGATATACCAGACTGAACTTTCAATAGTCTGATTAAAATGTCAAGAATATTACATTTTATACACAGGTGCAAGCCATTCCAGCATCTTCAAAGCTGTAACAGCCAGTCCCAACTTCGGTTCACATTCTGCAGTCCATAGACCTGTGGAGTTGGAAAGCAGATATGCTAGGAAATTCAATTAAACAATATTTATCATATATGATTAGACTCAAATGCTAAAATGTGACCTGGATACATGCTTGAAGTTGATGCATCCAACTACTACTGTCACAAAAGGAAATCAGCAAAGCTGTTAAAAGAAAATGTTCCTAAATTGGTCAAGTGAAACTCTTCTGAACAGGGAATAATATGAAATATGGCCTAGAACAAAGACCACACCTTTGGTACAAACACTTCAATAAATGAAACTTGCAGAGTAAAATGTTAACTATTTGGAAACTACAGAGATTATTTATAATTCAGCAACACCTGCCCCTTCTGCTCTGAATAATTTTGGTGTGCAGCAAGTACAGTTAAAAACAAGAGTACTTTTACATATTACATATTACACTTCTTTAATTATTCATTGCATCTCCAAGTTATGTACAAGTTACTCTGAGTTTGAATATTGTAACTCCAGCAAGGGCTTCATGTTTCTCTTTGCCACCTCCTTCACAATGGCTGTTAAGTCCACTAAGTTTGCTCACTGATGTGTGATATGAACTCTCATTAACAAGGATATAAAGTGGCAAGACTGTGACAAGCACTCACATCCATCTTATGATAAGGTTAAGAGAATGTGCAGCAATACAACTTCATGACATGGTGCTTAATATTAAGCATAAGAACAACTTTTATTTTAAACTACGAGTAATATGGACACTGCATTCAGACAACACTTCTACTTTAATGTGCATCTGTGCTATTACAAGTTGTTGAAAACAAAAATGCTTATTCAATACACAACGCTGCAAGACAAATGGGACTGAACTGCACAACAGAACTGCTCTCAAAACACATTTCTGCACAAAATGCGCAAGAATACTAGTACAAATTACAAGGGGAGTCAAATGAAAACCTGAAATATTTTTTATCTCATAATTTACTGAACACAAAAGGTACACAATGACATCATTTTTCTATGTAGTCTCCTCTGCATTCCATACAAGTGTTCCAGCACTTCGGAAGTGCATGGATACCTCTAGAAAAAAGTCTTTTGGCTGAGAGCGCAGCCACTTGTGCACTGCCTGCTGCACCTCTTCGTCAGACCTGAAAGACTTGCCTCCCATTGCCTCTTTGAGTGGTCCAAAGACGTGAAAATCACTTGGGGCGAGGTCTGGCAAGTACGGCGGATGTAGAAGACACTTGAAGGACAGAGCTTGGATTGTTGCAACAGTTGAATGGGCAGTATGGGGCCGAGCATTGTCATTTTGCAGCAAAACGCCTGTACTCAGAAGTCCACATCATTTGGACTTGATTGCAGGATGCAGGTGATTCTTGCGGAGATCTGCATATGTTACACTGGTCACAGTGTTCTCCCTGGGCATGAGGTGCTCCAAAATTACCCCTCATTCATCCCAAAAGAGAGTCAGCATGCCCTTTCCCGCAGATGATTGTGTGCGGAGTTTTTTCAGTTTTGGTGAGGAGGTATGGCGCCATTCCTTGCTCGCCTCCTTGGTTTCCGGCTGATGGTAATGGACACAGGTTTCATCTCCAGTAACAATTCTTCCTAGAAAACCATCACCTTCTGCTTCAGAGTGTTTCAAAAGTTTCTGGCAGGCATCAAAACGTCATTTGTTCAATTCTGCAGTCAGCTGGCATGGCACCCACCTTGCAGACACTTTTTGGAACTGCAGAACATCATGGATGATATGATGTGCTGATCCATGACTCATATCCAGATGTGCAGCTATTTCATGCACTGTTACACGGCGATTTTCCTTCACGATGGCTTCAACTGCTGCCCTGGCCTCTGGTGTCACTATTGGGTGTGCCTGACCTGGTCAAGGAGAGTCTGTTATAGAAATAACGCCATTTAGGAACTTCCTACTCCATTTATACACTTGCTGTAGTGACAGACATGCATCACCGTACTGAACTTCCATTTGTTGATGAATTTCAATGGGTTTCACCCCTTCACCATAAAAAACGAATGACATAATGCTGTTCCTCTTTGGTGCATGTTGCAAGTGGGGCCGCCATCTTTACACTACTGCTGCACCATTGTGTTGCGTTCCTCCATAGTACTGCCACCTGTCAGCCACTCTTCAAACTATGAGTATCACTGTTGCCAACTTACAGGACAATCAAGCTGTGTTTCGAATTTTCATCACACTTTTGAGGTTTCCATTTGACTCTGCCTCATATAATGAAACATCGAATGGTACATACCTGATAGAATTTACACATCATACTAATCATCTGTGCAGATACACCCTTAAATAATACCATGGAGCTGAGGATGTACTGAGCAGACCTGTGTGATGGCATTCACAACAGAATCTGCGCTCACTTTCTTATGACCACACACATTTGCTAGTATGTACAGTTGTCTAAAAGCATGAGGATTCTGTAAGAAATCAAACAATGTTTGCTACATTCAATATTACACACAACAGGAAATGTATGAAGAAACAAAGTGCTTAAATTACAGCATCAGAAATCATATTTTAACTGCATATCCACATTAATAACCACTAACACCGACTTCTTCCGAGCTCCTGCAGGTAACTGTCCTACGAAATATGAATACAAGTCAGCTGGTGAGGCAGATAGTGAGGCCCCATCCAAGAGGTCATGGTACAGCTCAGCCCTACTCGGGAACATTTTCCATTCTTGATATTAATCAAGCGCTTAAACATTATGCTCCGACTTTGTAGGGTGTAAGTCGTTTATACATGCAACTACCAATCGAGTGCCTGCTGTACCGTAACAGAACTGAAAAGTCCGCTGACACAGCTCAAAACTGCCTACCATTACGGGAAAAGTACATGACTTCGTGTCAAGCCCCTTACCTGTATATCCCCTCTTTTAATTGTGATTTTCTGCAATAAGTTGAGGGACCCTCACACTAGACATTTAAGGCATTAACTGACAGTTCATGTCTTTCTGGTGAAACCGAAGCTTACGTCAGAATCACATAATTACAGAATACTGCACAATCTCAGTTTCTGTTCAACCAATCAGTATACAATTTAAGAGTTCCATTCCTACAAATTAGTTATCATAAAGAATGATAGAAATCATTCTGATTTTCATCCAGGGATGGCAGTCCTTGGATTCAAACTCAGGCTGCCCTGCTACAACATATTACTGTATTTACCCGAATGAAGACGAATCAATCTAAGACAAACACCACCCCCCCAAAAAAAGTCTGCCAAAGGTAAAGGTATTTATCCAAATCAAAGACAACTCCCCAAAAATAAAATGTCCACTAAAAAAATATTTTACTACTAATTTCATACACTTAATACGCAACGCATGTCAGATTCTATACCTTTACCAATCAGGGCCACTGTCTCCATTTTCACAGCAGTGCCTTCATCTTCCTCACACTCACTCCTAACATTCCCATCCTCTTCACTGCCATTCCACAACATATCACCATCAATCTCATCCACTGCACTGGATACACAGCACTTCTTAAAACCCTTCACTATCAATTCTGGTGAGATGCACCCCATGCCATTATGATCCACATGTACTAAATAATACATTTATATTTCCTGGTTTATAAACGTACTTGAGCTCATGAAGATTCAAAATTTTCTCCACACATGGTGTTGGTGGTGGTAAAAATTTAAATACATGAATTCGGATTTCTCTGTTGTGTCTGTGGTCTAATCAGTCTGAGTTCATGGATGTTGTTATGGGTTTTAATTTGCTGATTGGTCCATGTTTTACTTTTAGCCTTGCAGTTAATTTTTAATTTTTCAATAGCCATTTTCCTACTACTACCCTTGGACTAGGTCTGTTTGCAGGTGCATATCTTAACACGTTAGTGTTTCTGTTGTGCCCAGTGACTGAGAACAGCTCAATCTAAATGGTCCACCAGGTTAAGTACTTCTTTGCCTATAAATGGAAACAGAGCTGGCTTCTGAAATGTTGTGCTTCTTTAAAAAATCAGTCCCAAAAAAAGAAGATTGTGCCAGTTAACTTCAGTCGTGCTCTGTTCTTTTGGATTTCTTGACTCTTGAAGATGGGACTGATAGGTTGTCCCAAAACGTCGGTGACCACCACTCAATGCTGCATAAAATCTCTGAAGATCAGAGATTGTGCATGACGATTTGGCAATGCAGGCCATGGTTTGGCTCTGCATTGTCCAGTTCAGAGTGATCAAGTTTAGCACAGTGCAGTTTGGCACTTTAAAACGACCTCCCATATAAGAACGCCAAATTTAAGGAAAAGATCTCATCTTGCATTAAATACAGTATATTAACAACACTAAACTCAATGTGCAAAACACACACTAACATACACAATAACATGCCACATAATTTCCCCATTAAATTAATGCACAAGAAACCATATTTCAAAATATGATAAAGTTACTGTATTACAATCTGGGCAAAAATTCATAACATACGTAAAGGCAAGAGTCACTGTGCCTACAGTACAACAAAATTACAACAATAAACTGTAAGACTGCTGACCTTCCCAAGAAATTCTATAGGACATCATGAATTTAGAATTACATTTCATCCAACATACCCAAGTGTAATATCTCACACAAGTCACATTCAGAATAAATCACGTTATTGTACATTGTATAATGCACCTTTCTGCCCACACAACTATTCTTGTTGGACTGCTCAACCTTGAAGAAATCCTTCAAATCCCGAGGAACACTTGTCTGACATACACTCATATCCCAGAGGATGTGAACCTTCAGTAACACTGCCATGAAGACCTCTAATCTTACACAAAATACTTACCCTCTTTGGTTCTTAAGATGACATGCAGCCCACCTTAAATTTCAAAATTACCCATTTGACTCATGTACTATTTGTGTGCAAGACTCCAGGTCAAGACGAATGTCACTTGCACAGTCACTTTCCATCCAGATCAGTCACTATCTGCAAGCAATTGCTCAACAACTTCAACTTGGGCTGTGGGAGGTGACAAATATTTAAAAAAATATAAATGTTGTAAGACCTTGTAGTATCTGAAAATACTCAGTTTTTGAAACAATGGGTATCCACAGTTGACATTTATTTTAAAAATTATACGTAACTGATGTGCATGAAGATGCTAAAACACACCACCAGTTCTTGACTAGTTAACGGTTCTCACTTCAGCAAAACTGAAATGTTCTTTGAAATAAGGACAGCATCTACCCATTTACACCCTGCATACTCACATATTATCCTATTTATGAGAACAAAAATTGGTAATAATAGTACATTGTTTGAGAACATCAAAAGATTTAATTTCTGAGAACTTACATCAGAGAGTTTGAAGCATTTCTCAGAGAAAGCTGCAACCAATTTCTTGTAGCAACGAAAGTTTTCTAGCCTCAGTTTATATCTGTTTACTTTCAGTTCTTGAACCTTACTCTTATCCTTACCAGTGGCTACCATCAGGACGTTTGTTACAACATTCTCCATATGGCGCCGATACTGTTAAAAAAAGAAACAAGTATTAACATTAAAACCTGCCACGCTTATAATATCACAGGTTTGAAAGCCACAAACAGTTAAATCAGAATTTTCATTTGGATCTTCTCATTGATACCTGTATTTCACATTCTACTGAATTTATAGTACACCTTCCTCTGCAAAAACAAATGGTGTTGTATTACATAAACACAATATTGAAAGTTCCAGTCTACCCTCTACTGCTGTGACTTAGTGCACAAAACATTTGGCACAATATGCGAAAGCATTATTAGAGATGATACCATACTATAACAGTGCTTGTTGGCATTCGATGCCTGGAAGGGAGGCAAGAAATTTTGCTCTCCTTCATAATGGCCAAAAAAATTGTGGGACCCACCTAGCCTCCTATTAAATAAGTACAGGGGTCTCCTTCCCTGAGGGTAAAGGAGCCAATGAATGAAGTTTACCACTCTCCTCTATCTAGTGATGAAGTTAAGAATGAGTGCAGCTATACCTCTGCTGCCCATCCATGCTTTCACGACATGGACAGGGACGTTACCCTTTATAATCACTCATGAACACCAAGATCTGGGTAATGGGTTTCAAAGGGTAGGTTAACCAATTAATATTCTTCTACTGACATAATAAATACAATAAAAAATAAATAAAAAGCTTTATACTGAAAGATTTTCATATATAAGTTACTGGCAATAAGTACCAATAAAAAGTATGCAAAATAAAATAACAACAATTAATTAAACTAAAGTTATAACAATCCAAAATTAAGACTGTTATGTCACCCATAAAGCCACACAGCAAATTTTTCTGTAACAGGGTAGTGACTGAGTATGAAAACATGGTGGGAATGCAACATAAATATTCCAATTTACAATTTCCATACCACAAGAATGATCTCACATTTGAATAAAATGACAATCAATATTACAATATGACTACTTGATATAAATTCTGCTCGTAATGTGAGTCATCCCCATTGTGTTTACTACAAATTACAAATGCGGGTTGTTCAGCCAAAGCACAACTTTACTATTTAACAAATCAGCTACACGTTTCGGCTACTGTTTTGTAGCCATCATCAGGCCAATCTCAAGAATCTCAAGAACTTCAAAACAGTAGCTGAAACACGTAGTTGATTTGTTATATAGTACAGTTGTGCTATGACTGAAAAACCTGCACTTTTAAGAAATTCTGCTACTTAACCAAATGAGCTACAAAATGTTTCTTTAAAAAACACAAACTCAAGTGCAACAAGAGTTTAAATTATGACTTCATGTATCAACGCATACTTACTTTCATTATCCTGTGCAACTGAAATTTAATTTCTTGCTTTTCCTTGGGATCAACTGCCGCCTCCAACTTACGTTCTAGAATAGCAACTGGCACATGATGGCTTGGCACAGAATCCTACAAAACCAAGTTTCTGCATTCAGTGACAGTCCTTAGCTTAGATCCAGTCAAGTTACATGTGATTATTTGCCTTTGCTTTTACATAAAGGACATAAGGTCATAAAATTGCATCTTTGTCATACATCCTCATCACAATCCATGAACCAACAAGTTCAGTAACATCTGACCTACTAGGGCTGCTTGACATTTTACAATAAAATTTTTTAAAAACACTTCATCTTCATGAAACTTCTGGCCGGTCAGATGTTACTTTAAACGCCCCCCCAAAGGGGGGGATAGAATATATATAATTGCACTGTCTAACACAACTTTTTATTACATAATTACAATTAAAAGATAATTAAATCATTTTTAACAGTAACATGTTTATATAATATATATTAACAACATGTAATACGAGATCTCGTACACTATAAAGCACTGCTAATTGTATACAACACTTTTTAGGGCTCAGCCTGAAGACAGCTCTATAAGAGAAGCCAAAATATGTTCCTGTTAAAAATGATTTAATTATCTTTTATTTGTAATTACATAATAAAAGGTTCTGTTAGAATGTGCAATTATACATATTCTATTGATTAATGAACACAACAGGGATGTCTCACCTGAAAAAAAATACAAAAATGGGTGTATGCTACACACAACAGTGTTGCCACCTTCACAGCGGTGATTTCCCTTCCCCTTCCACATATTCTGTATTTTTAATTTCTGGATAACCCTCAAATTTCATACAATATTTAAAGAAATATAAATAACCTCTCATCCATTTTAACAAAATCAGACTCTGATGACAAAATTATGGTACTAGAGCATGGCCAGAAACTCATGGCTGGTGCAGAAACACACTTCTGTACTTAAAATGACCTTGTCTGAAAAGTAATGCTGTAGAGTCTTGGTTAATTGTGCTCCAGCCTAGACATCATGTAATCTGGGCCAGTCTGTCACAGCAGCGCAACTCAAAAATACGTATCTGCACCACAGTCCCCTCGGCTACACATATTTATATTGTTCTGTATTTACCCACACAGATTATTTCAAATTTAATATCCCCACCCCTCAACCCTACCCCCTTCAAAGAATGTAAAAAATTCAGGAACCATCTTTAAGCTTTCAAGATAACACCTATTTCTTAACAAGTATAATTCAGGAAAAAAGTGTTCTTAGAGTCAATGAAATATGACATATATATGCAGAAACAGCTGTGTTGTGCAATAGACCATGAACTACTTCATTCTTTCAGTAAGTGGTATTTTACAGGCTCATACAGCTGCTGAGTACAGCACTGTAGCAGCAACCTGGATGCCTGTATATAGATGCAAGTATCTGGCAATGAGTTAGATAACAGGGTAATTACCTACAGTGAACTTGTAAGAATATCAGCACTTCAACCAGCCACATAATACGTAGGCATGTGTGCACTTAAAGAATTGGATAATTTAAAATCACACAATACAAAGCCTCATTTTTCAGTCTTCAGCACTTCATACTAATAATATGTTACTGTATAGGTTTAGTGTGTAATTGACCACATGCCATACACACCTCAGATGGTTACATCCTTGCTTCTCACCACGAAGCCTTATGATCAGTACTGGGTACCTACATGTGACACTGATGGTAAACAAGGTGGCAACATGGAAGGTTTTCATATGAATCTTTGTCACCATCCTCTGCTAACCATCATTCTGCCACTGATCCATACTCATTGTTACCACACCTTTGAAACATGTGACAGTCCTGATGTGGCAGTGACCTGCCACATCCTTGGTCTTCCAGTTAGGTGATGAATTTCTGACATGAAACCTGGCTGGCCACACAGTATGGAAATTTGTATATGTTTCAGAATGAGATATGTGTTATAGCAGGTCCAAAGTGTGAAATATGGCTTTCATGTATGACAATAAAAAAATTAACTTTTACTGCAGGGTTCAGATCACAGGAAACATTCCATATGGAAAATAAATATCATATTAACTATGAGAAGGTAATAGTACAAGCCCTCAATCTGGATCAATGTCCACCTATGATACATTCTTACTTACATGGACAGATGGCAGGTCTGCTGTGAATGAATTGGAGTTCCTACTGTTTTGGAAACCCATGAAGTTAGAGACATGCATTGATCCAACATCCAGATCTCCATATTCTTCCACATGACTTGTGTTGGTTTCAGTTCGAACAATTTCAAACTGATGATGCAAAGTTTCTTGGAGCAGATTCTCCTAATAGAGAAAAATAACATAGTTAAAACAAATAACACATAATATACTGGCATCAGCACACGACAGCAGGAACACAGTAAAACATCAATGGCAACTGCACCATATGAACAATTCACATCCCAATGCACATAGACTGTAACACCAGATTACTGTTACTACTACTTCAAAAATGTACTTTACATTGAAACAGCTAATTAAGGAACATAAATCTAAACACTCGATAGGAATAATCCCATTACATTGTGTAATCTATGAAAGCATCCAGCAGTTAAGTCTCTAACTTGTACGTGGGCCATTTCAGAAGTTCTGTGTATAATTTTATTGTAATAACAAAATACAAGGTAACAAGACTATTAATATTGCTGGCTGATCAGACACACACCCTCTACTCAATGCAAACACCAGCACTGTTCACACACTCTTCCCATCTACATGGTAAATGATCAATTGGAGCTCTGTATTTGTCTTTGCTTAGATGATGCAAAGATGCAGTAACAACAGTGTTGAAATTGTGCTCCAATTCAAATCATTTACCCCAAAGATGTTCTGTCACACAGGCAAACAACCAGTAATCACACGAAGCAAGATTTGGAGAGTAGGGAGGACATGCTACCACCTCACAGCCCCATTGCACCAGGTTTTGCAAGTCACGATGGCAATGAGGTGTTGCATTATCCTGGAGCAAAATGACAACACACTCCAGCACTTCTGGATGTTTATGGCAAAGAGCTGGCCTCACCTTATCCTGAAAGTCAGCACTAATACAGGCCACTGATCATGGGACAAACTGGCAAGGGATGGTTAAACAAAAGTCCGTTTCAGTTGAAGAACATGATGTGCATGACTTTCAGAGCACCCTGATTGCACTGTGCAAGTTTCTTCCTTGGTAACATTGCCATGCACCATTCAGTATTCTGTCATTTCAGCTGACAGTCAAATAACTATGTGCATGACACATCAACCTTTGAAATGTGATAGAAAAATGCAATGCCTTCATTTCTCAAATGATGCAGAATGGTGGTGGCCAGAAGAATATGCATGGCTCTTCTGTCATCGTGGAGCACATGTGAAATCCACTTTACACAAACTTTTCTTTTTCCCAGGCTCTTGGTGAGGATATGGTAAACACTTGCTGGGCAGATTCTGATTTATGTAGCAATTGCCATGCATGAAATACTCCGCATATGTTCAAGGACAGATTTCACTTTTTTCCCAAGGTGTTCATCTGTCAATGATGCTGCGGCTCCATTGCGAAGAATGCTGTCAGTCTCTTCCCAGCCATTCTTATTGGCACTGACCCATCAGTGAACAGTTTCACATGAAGGAGCATGTGTCCCTAAACCTTCCTTCGATGACATGTCACAATCTAGCTCACTTTTATCCAACAAAAACATGAAATTTTATTCATATTCTCATGTAAGTCCAAAAGAAACCTCCTTGTAGTCTTTCCTGATCCGCAGCTAACAGCAACTAAAGTCACAAGGACAATGCAACTTCATGACAGTGTCAATAGTCCCACTAGAACCTCTCAAATGGTTTGAGTTCAGTTGCATGGTACTGACACCATACCTAAAATTTCTAAAATGACCTATGTAGCACTAAGAAACAGGCATAAAATGCAAACCCTTTTGAGCACTTAGGCTGCATATAACAATTCACATGCAAGTACTTGTAAAGTAATTGGGTTAGAAAAGGTTTAAATTCAAACTGTATTACTCATGACCTAAATAACTGATTTTGAAAAATCTGGTCTTTTGAGCACTTACAAAAATCATATATTAAATTTAATTTTGGTCAAAAGTAGAGAAAATGGACTATCACGTTACATGAAGACTAACCTTGGTTAAGAACCACATCAAAAAATGTTTTAGACAATATTATACTTGAAATACCACCCAGGAAATATTAACAAAATGAAAATCTTTTAGCAAGTCAAAATGCTGAATTATGAAATAGAACGTGTTTCACACCAGTAAATTGGAACATCTGGCCAAGTAAATATACTGGCTCATGAAATGCAGATAAATGCACCATCATGATTTATATTTTTTGTATGGTGTATTATTTTAAAGTTTTCTAAAATCTGCAGCAGTCTCCTATAGGAGCTGCTCTTCTGTCTCCATCCATTCTTTCCTTACTCTATTTTCAATCATTTGGTCTAACCACCTAAACATTTCACAAATATTCATTCACAAACTTCAATTACAATGCTTTTTAAAGGAATCTTATTATAATTCAAGTGTAACACACATCTCTACTTCTGTATCCTTAATATCACAAAGTTTTCTTGTAGTACAAAGATGCTTAAATCATCAATGAAATAAATATTTTGTTCCAATACTGAACTCATGTTACAGTCCAAAAGCAGATGTGAGGTCTGAAGCAATATGTTGTCTGTGGCGTCAGAAACATGCCAACTACTCAAGTTATACACATCCCAATTTCAGTAATTCTAATTTGTTTAGTAAAAAGGTATATTATTTCAGCATTTATTCTATATAATATTAAATTCTTACACCAGTTCTGTACAATATACATAGACTATGTTTGTGACACTTTTTCTGTTACAACAAATTATCATACGGTACACCATATGACACATGATGCAGACTTCACCCAGGTGTTCTTTGCCTTTAAAATATCATATGGTTGCAGAGTAAATGCATAAATGTAATTCTGTTTATGCCCATTCAAAATATCATATGGTTGCACAGTACATAAATGTAATTCTGTTTATGCCCGGAAGAATATGGCCTTCCCTGCACTGATTTTCTGAACTCACAAGTGCTCAACAGCATTATGTGCAGATCTCTTACACACAGTTCACTCAAAACTGGAGAATAAATGTGGAATATGTGGAAAGAAACTAAAACTATCCAATAATTCTGTGGATATCTCATGTACCTAATCATATCCAAAGCGATGAAAAATGTCAAAAAAAACACGCAAAATTTCATTCATGCCCATACACAAAGTGTGCCTCTGACAGCACTGATTTTCAAATAACTCATAACTACTCAACAACCTTACATGGAGATCTTCCATAGCAAATTTTGTCTAAATTGGAATAATAATACAGACAGTAGGGGTAGAGTTTCATTTATGCAACTGAAGTATGCCTTTCACTGCACCAATTGTCACAGAACTCATAACTACTTCATTATATGGAAACTGACTATACCAAGACATAGGGAAATTATATGCAGAAAGTCATTTACATCCTTAGGTACACTACAATTCACTGCGCCAATTTTAACAAAATTCATGCTCGCTTGACAACTTTTTTTGTAAAGAACTGTGATACCAAATTTCACAAAAATCCAAGAGATGGTGCAATCACTGATAATAGGACGGACGGGCCCCCCCCCCCACCCGC
>JGI20166J26741_12270028_pt1 | contig 17795 bp, 18 predicted proteins | sample TergutCu122P5_FD_26741 | JGI IMG/M metagenome (IMG submission 26741)
ATGGCATGTTCTCCATACACGTCACAAAGTTGACGATGAATTTCTGCCGGTTTCATGTTCTTCGCATTCAAGAAACGGATTACAGGCCGCATTTCACATGTGGCGGGATTCTCTATTTTCTTAAAAATTATAAACACACAGCATGATGCATAAACACTGTTCAAATGTCTGCAAATTGCGTCCGTGGCTTGACAAAGAATCAAAAAACTCGGAACACATGCGCACCATCGTGACCACAGCGCTGCAGCGGCAATATTCGCAAACAGAACTTACTTTCTGGATATCCCTCGTATAATCAAGGATGACTGAACAGCATTACAGTATAGAACATAATTTCAGCAGACTAAACCCATTTGCTGATGACCACATGTATGAAAACGTTTACCAAAATGTGCTGGTAATACCATGAACTATTCTGTAATTATGTGAAATCTTTTGGTCTTGGTACAATTTCAAATATCTATAATGCCCTTAAGTAACATAGTGAGTCCTACTGGTCGGTCAGTCAGTCAGGGCCAGAATAAATTAGCAAATAATGCTCATCAGAGACTAGGAATTGTTTAAAACAGGTTTATTTCCACATAAGAGAAAGGATGCCCTGTGCAAACTTTTTGTCCCTACCCATTACAAGAAATATTTAAGACAACAGGGGAATTAAGATTGCTGCTCAGTTTCAAAAGTTTCAACTTAATCTATTTCTTGATTACACCAATTTAATTCCATGTCACCATTTTATGCACCTTCTATCCTGAAAATGGAGGAAAAACGTTCCTCCAAAACACTAGTACAGGTCTACCAAACTTCCCTCCAGTATGCTGGTACCTATCTACAATACTGTGTGACATCACACCCAAGAAGACAGCAATTTTCGTAGTTACAACCCATGAGTACCTCATATCTCACATTTATTGCTGCATTCACAAAATCCCACATCGGTTTAATCCAGGCCATAAATTCAACCACCACCCTCTTTATTTTAATGTCATCCTCCCACCTACAAACAGGGCTCTCAAAAACAATTTAGTCATAGAATTAAATTTTCTACTTTAATATGGACCAACATTTACGAATTTGAAATGCATTCATGCACACAATGTACATACAGACAGTTCATAACTCCCAACCATCGCAGAATGCATGACACATGCAAATGCAAATATTAATACATCTACAATAAATTAACAGTTGGAATAATCAATTGTACAAACATATGCAAGGCTCGAATAAAAACTGTGCAGTCATGAAGTTCTAAAAATACACTGTGCAGGGCACATGTTGGACAAGTCCCAAACATTTCAACAAGTTAAGGAACTACAAATAGGAAGTGAGATAATAATCATAAATAGAAAGGAAAAATATTATGTCATCGTAGGGAATATTCACATCCTTCTACCATTCCCATTACATAACAGAATCAGTAAAAGAGACTAACACCAACAAACGTTAACTACTCCAAAACAACCATAGTCCTTCAACAGATACTGAACATTTGTTCACTGCGTGAAAATCTGAGACAAATCTTGGTCCTTCCAAATACAAATCATGTAAAACCAGACCTACATGTTTACTTGCTAAGCGAAGTATACATCTCTTAACAAGCCCTCATAACGTGGTGCTAGCTTTAGTAATGACTGACTTAGCTAAAGGCTGGACTGGAGGCCTGAGGCTTGATTCCCAGCAGGACTAGTGATTTTTCTCTTTCTACAAAGTACAGACTGACGGTGGGGCCTACTCAGCACCCACCCAGTGGTTACTGCCAGCTCTTTTAACCAGGAGCAAACTGGACAGGTGTCAAAATGATGACTCATTTCCACGAGCTCCTGAGGTTAAAAATTTGTAAAGGTATTATACCTCTGTGTACCCACATGCCTTCATGGTGTTGGGCTTATTTAACAACAGTCACTTTACTGCTCCTCCCCCCACCCCTTCACCCCACCCCCACCCTCAAATTCTCTGGTTTGCGTAGGACAGGAAGCTAACTTTGTAGAGAAGTACCTGTTCACATCAGGCTCCCAAGCGGAGGGAAGAACTTCGGCATCATCTGCCTTCTTGTCATTTCACATATAATCACTATAATACCTCCAACACCATACCAGCACAATAAGCATATTCTTACCATCTGTGGTGAAGAAACTTGACTTCTGCTGCCTTGTGGAGGGGTAGGCGAATTAAGTGCATCTTCTAAAGAGTCCAAATTTGTAGTACATTCTTGTATTGCAGTCTCAAGTTCATACAAGTAAGCATCCCTAGATGTCAGCTTTGTAAGTGGAGGGAGTGTGTCCACCTGCACTGCTGAGTCCTGCTCAAATTTCAGTGTCTCAACCTGGACACTTTCATCCACCTCATCCACTGTCCTTTCTTCCAACTCCTGTTTATAAAGTGAAAGACAACAATTCAACAAATATTATAAAGGACTCAGGAATACTGTCTGAATTTGTACTGTCAATAAATACTTCTGTATCTGAACAACATATGAAGGGAATAAGTGCGCCACAAAAGGTCTGTGCATAAACATCAATTCATATTTTCCTACAACTCGTAGACAGATATGGGGTAAGTACCCAAATTGAAAATTGTCATCCATATGTATTATTTGACCATTTGGAAATCACTGCCATGGTGTTCTTTACTGTAACACATGCAAAACTTGTACTGATACAATGCCCAAATTGCTATGTCAGGCCAGTATTGTGAATTTATCAATGCCCCAACTTCCACAAAATCTCTAACCTCAGTAATGGGCTTCAGAGCTACATAATTCAAAAGACAAAAGACGTAAAGTTTAAATCATCTGACTGAATAATCTTTATTTTAATATTAACAAAATGAAAAATTGAACACCTTAGGAAATCAACAATCTTTGCACAGTCTTCTGTTATGATGATAAGGATTATGAACCTATGAAATAAGGCTATGAAGCTCTGATTCACCATTTTACCACATCACTTACTACTGATAATTCACACGTACATTTCAGTACACCTACGATACAGGACTTTTAAATGTTTTTGCTAAATCTGTCCATTATAACATGTACAAAGTACAATGAATGCAGTATATGGCAGTGGTAACTAACCTTCTTCTGAATTTCATCTTGACATTCAGTCTTTAAGACAGTAATCTGAGCCATGATGTCTTTCCACAACAACTGATATTCATCAATCATCTCTTGGACAGCTGGCAATTTGTCAGGTCTACTTATTTTCATCACCCCAAGCCCAAGTTCATCAGCATTCCTCAGAAGATCACTCTTTGCTTCCAGCTCAGACTCCAGTTGCTATAAAATAATATTTACACATTCACAAACATTATAAAAACTGAAGTATTTTTACAGTATGAGAGACCAGTAACCTGTACAGAATATTACAATTTGAACCAACAAATGCACACTATTTAATTACAATCACCATAATATTGCAACACTCCAGCTCCTACATGTTTCAGGCCTCAATGGCCTGAAACATGTAGGTGCTTGTGTGTTGTAGTATTATTGTGACTGTAATAAAATTATGTGCATTTGTTGGTTCAAATTGTAATAACTGAATTATAATGCATGGAATGGAGAATGTGAAACTGTACAGAATAACAAAACATGCTAAAATTTTGATCCTCATGGCAGAATCCTTGTTCACAAAAATTGTAGGTTTACATATACCAAGCAACTTTCTGTTGCTTACACTGACGACAGCTTCACATGATTTACATCAACCACCTTTTCCTTCTTTATTACACATTATGTGCACTTTGTTTTACACAGCCTACTTGATGTAATACCTTTACTCCCTCTGCAACATTAAATTAAACTCACTTTACAAGTATTTCACATATTCCTACCAAATGTATTTTCATAACCCACCTAAATTCATGGGATTGCAGCACCTTAAAATACATGCAGCTATACAGAAATATATAGAGATGCATTTACATTATATTCATCTGAAAGCAAGATGATCCTAATGTAAGATGACCCCCCCAACTTAAAAGTCTGCTAAGTAAAAGTATTTTACTATTAATTTCACACACTTAGTACACAAAGCATGTCAGTTTATATCTACCTTTACCAATCAGTGTCACTGTCTCCATCTTCACAGTCAGTGCTATAATCCTCGCGACACTCACTCCTAACACTCCTAACATTCCTTTTCACTGTCATTCCACTATATATCATCAGTCTCATACATTGCACTGTATAAACAGCAGTTCTTGAAACCCTTTAAAATCGGTTCTGGTGATGTGCTGCCCTGCTGTTATGATCCACACTAACTAAATTACATATCTATTTCTTGGTTCAAAAACTTACTTGAACCCATAAAGACTTCATAGTTTTCTTGGTGTTAAACAGTTTTAAATACAAGAGTTCTGGATTTTTGTATTGTGTCTGTGGTCTGATCAATCTGAGTTCATGCCTCCTTTTATGGTTTTTGATTTGTGGAATGGTCCAGGTTTTACCGTCAATTCTTGTAGTTAATTTTTAATATTTCAACAGCCACTGTCCTGTTACTACCCCTTGACTAGATTATGTTCTCAGGTGCACATCCTAACAAGTTTACTGTTACTATGGTCATCAGTGACTATGAACAGCTCAATCTATGGCAGCCACCACATTAGGTGCTTCTTTGCCTGAAGCCAGAAACAAAAATGGCTTCCGACACGTTGTGTTTCTTTAAAAGCTCAGGAAATGGAAATAGCCCAAAACGAGTCAGTCAACTTCAGTCATGCTGTGTCCTCTCGTGTCTACACACAATGATTTGCTGATGTGGTCCTTGGTTTGGCTCCACATGGTCTGGTTCACAACCATTTGGTTTGGTGCTTTATACACGATTTCAGATGACTTCACATACTTAAGTACCTAATGTAAGGAAACGCCTAGTATTGCATTCAAATAAATACACTATGTCATTTGTCCTACACACAGTTTATCTGACGTACACCAAGCCCTTGTTTCCTGGCCCAGTGGCATTCCAAAAACGTGGGGATAAATCACAAAAATGATATTCCCATCAGAAATACAGGGTAAGCATAACAGAATGCAGCCAGCCAAAGGACATTAAAATAAAAATGAAAGAGGGCAAATTAATAAGTGGTGTAATTGGCAAGGGGTGTTAAAGAAAAACGGTGTAAAACAAACAGGTGTAAACATGGGCTGGGGTATTCCAAATCTGAAGCCTCTACAGTAGACTCTGCAGTACAAATTGTGCATCACAGAATGTCCTGTACATTTATATGTCTTTTAAAAAATCTCACAGCAACACTGCAGATGCCAGGGTACCCTTTGAAGCAGAACATGTTTCAGATATACTTAAGATCCATACTGTAAGAAAGTAACACAGCTGTACAGGCTTCACTTGTTTTGTGTGATTAACATTTCACACACACAGTGGCTATGTTCAGTTAAACTCATTAATGATCAATACAACTAAAACAGAGACAAAGTAGTCTCAATGGTACAATGTAAATTACAGACACATGCAACAAAGAATTCTGACACGAAAATATAAAGAAGTGTGTTCCAAAGCTCAATGAAATCAGAGCACACCTTCTGTGCTGTCCACTGGAACATGTCCTTCCAATGGCTAAGTTCTGAAGTTTATTCACATTTTCCTTGCAGTAAACTAAAAACTGCAAGGCAGAGTGAAAAAATGCAGAGGACATAAAATATGTGTTTCCTTACTTTCTGTACCTTCTACCTACAACACTTTGCACTCTGGTAACATGCAGCAAATTACACTGCATCTGCTCACAAACCAAGGGCAGATCTTCATGTTAAGTAAAGCAGTTGTAAAAACTTCATGTTCAATAAAGCAGCTGTAAAAACTCTTCCACATAAATAACAGCAACTCACTTTCTGTGTAAAATTCTCCAGTATCAAATGATAATACCTTCAGCAGTTTGAGTTTTTATACATGGGTAGATAGCTGGACAGTTACAGACATTCTGGGGTGATGTAAACTGCCTACTAAACATAACAGAAAGGTCAGAAGCATACCTGTATCTGCTGTAATCGCTTCCTAGGCATAACAAGTTCCTCGGGAGTGGCTAACTGCTGGATATGTGTCAGCTGGGCATTTACTTCGATTAAACTCACAAGTGCTGCCTCATGAGCTGTCGCAAAATCATGATATACCCGCAAATCGTCACGAAGTCGCTCAATGATACCAATGGCAGTTGGGATCAGCTGGTGCCAACGAAGCAATGTTGACCGGACAACAGATGTCAACTGTTGGAGATTCTCCATTTCTAGTCCACTATCCTTTAGAAGTTTTGTGTAACTCTGGTCCAGTATTCGGAGTGCAGGATCATGTGATTCTATCTCTCTGATTGTGACCTATGAACAAGAATGAAGTGTAAAGTCCTAAACAAATCATCTTTAGGCGAGTATTATGTTAATTCCGCACAGACACAGGTCAGAAAATATAAAAAATATTCTACAAAAAATGAGATCACATAACACTGCCAAACATTTTAATTCTTCATCCAAACCTTGGAACCTATGCTCTATGCATTTAATCCACTCCCATCAGAAATACAAAAGAACAATCTAAAAATTCTTCAGAGAGCCACAGTAATTAATCTTATTTTGGATATTACATTAGCATATTTTAAGATACTTAAACCTATTCATGTCCTTACTATAATTTTATTTTTGAGCCTTCTGCTGACACAACACTTTTCTTGTCATCTCCCATAGCTCTCCTATCAGAATAAGAAAATACATATTCATAGTCTTAATCACTACTCACATTAAACTAGACTGTGTCCAGCACAACTTGTCCTCTGGTATTAACTCACTCTGCTGCTAAGTCTGCAGGCTAGTATGGTTATCTTTCACAACCACATCAACAGAAAGCATGTTCCAAAAAAAGACTTCTTTAAGAGGAAAATGGGCTCCAGTCGATAATGAGTCACACACAGACCTCAACTAGGAAACTTATCACATGATCACAATCTCTGTGCTATCAGAAATAATGTGGCCTGGATTTAAGCCATATGACAGACCAACAACTGGATGGCGCCAAAATGTTGTATATTCTCACCTCAACTCTTGATATAATGTCCTGAATTTCATCTTGTGACATCTGTCCTCTCCTGCTGTCCATGTCCTTCAAGATTTGTTCTTGAGATTCTAACCACTGTTGCTGTTCTTGACTAAGTCTCAGAACCTCTTCCAGAAGTGTCCAAACCGTAAGGATTCGACATTTCATATCTGCTGAAAGTCCACACACATTCTTCCACCTACAACATTGCCAGAGGTTGCACAAATGTATTGATGTAAGTTATGTTTATTAACTACCAACAAAACACACTTACTAGGTGCAAGCAGATACCTATCACTTTACATCCTGCATTCCCAAGCATATTTTGGTTCTAAATGAACCATCATCAGGGAGATTACAAGAATTATACTTGATATATTTCAGTAGTGTCTATCATGCAAGCGTGCGCGCGCGCGCACACACACACACACACACACACACGCGCGCGCGCGCGCGCGCGCGCGCGCGCACACACACACACGCACACACACACAGAGAGATGAAACATCAAAACTGAACATTATTTGTAGTCTTGGCGGAGCATATGCAGTATAACAGTTAAAAATATCTATTTACATACAGGTTACAATTGTGTAAACTGGATGGTATTTTGCATTCAAACATCTATATTGTTTAAATTAATCTTGTCATTGTCTAGTGCACGTCTGATGAACCTAAGGCAAGTGGATTCCTTAGCATGCAGCATTCACTGCTGTCCCTTCCCCCCCCCTTCTTTCTTTCTTTCTTTCTTTCTTTCTCCCAGCAAGCATCTCTATACTGTAAAAATATGTGTATATACACACATATATGACTGCATAGGGATGGAAGGAAAGAGGAATGGAAGAAGCTCCTGAGAATGGCAAGGAATTGTTGCATTCTGCACATGCCAATGAAGTGAATGAATGACATACATATCTAACAAGAGTCATGTACAAATTAAAGTGCCACAGTTGTGACAAATTCTGACAAACAGATTACTAAAAACTAGATTTAACAAACACCTAACATATATTAGACCAAATACACTTCAACTGGACTTGAATTTCAGAACAGTGTGTTCACTTTATCTGCATATCTGTGATACTTCATGTTGTCACTGGAATGCTTCTTACATGCAATAAAATTTGTTTTACTTTTTTATAACTGTTAATTTCCATAACCATTGTCATAATTACATGTCATAAGGACATTTGTATTTAATTTCATCTACAGGATTGGAGAACTTGCCTTTGCACTATCCCACAGCACAAAACCTGTATAAGAGCATCAGAACACAACATTAACACATGCACACCAATATACTATTTATACACACCTCTTCTCCAGTGCTTCTGTAGCAATTGTAATCGACTCAGTGTTTACAGCTGTTTTACATGATGCACAATCACTCAACAACAATTCGCAAAGGTTCAGTACATCTGCAATACTGCCGCTCTTTTTTTCAATCTCCTTCTGCAGTTCCTGAAATAAGCAGGAGAGCATAAAGTACACCCCTTCAACTTCTTAAACTTAACTTACCTACAAAAACTGTAAACAGCAAAGATACATACAATAGAGACAGAAGATGTCTATAAATTATTTACCTCATGTTCTTGTAACTTTTCTTCAAGAACATCTTTTGAACAGGCTGCAAATACCAGCGGTTTCATCAACTTAGCTTCCATCTGACACAGCCATGTCCGTAATTCTGCTATACGAATTTCAAGTTGTGATATAGTCTGCAAGTAACATTGGAACAGCAACAAATTACCCATACTGTATTCACCATAAAATACAGGCATCTTATTCTTGCAAATATAAATACAAAAAAAAAAATGAAGTCAAGATACTTCTTTCCACAGATACCATTAGTAAGCTTGACATGAACATGGAGCCACTGAAGTTCACCCGTCATGTCTTTAGGTCTACAACTTTAGTCTGCATTTTGAAACACCTATCAATGACACACTTACACAGCAGTAGCAGCAAAATACAATTTCCTTCTTTTATGAGCACAATGTAAGGCACTGAACACCCAGCAAATACGCAATAAAGTCAAACCCTTACATGCCACTGGAACTGTGGGAAATTACACTGTTTATATGACTGCTATCACAGGAAGTACATACCTCAATGAATAGTATCAGTATAAAATATGGTAATTTGCACAACATAAACACCTGTTACTGAGTATGATTATATAAATTACTCAGAAGCATTAAATGCACTTTTATGATGTAAAGTTTAAGTTTTACCACAGAAGTGTAACATGCAATGGCTAATGCTTACTAACATGACAGTACAAAGAGAAGCTGGTGCTAACTGAAGACAGAGAAAATAGCTATCAGTTACTTTTAATGGCATTTCAAGCTCAATTAACTTGAGTACCTGAAGGATATCATGAAGTTTGTTTGCTCTGGACTTGCTCAGGTTCTGTAACCGATTCCATGCATCATTAACTTGCTGAACTTTGTACTCAATTTCCTTCCTTTGTTCGCCTTCTGTTTCTCCATCTCCAGCATACGCTTGCGCCAGTTCTGATCCCGAATGGAGAAGCCAGTCCACTTCTCGGCTCTTTAGTGCCACTTCTGCTTGGAGTTCAGTTTCCAGTCGCCGCAGTACTTCCTCAGGATCTTCAGCTGCACTTCCTTTGTCCACTCTTGACTCTATATCAGATGCCCACACAAGGAACCTAGATTGCCTGCAAGAACAGTCCATCATTATACTTGGATCTTTCAAAATTTGAGTCTGTGATGAACACACATTTACAGAAATCATATATTACAACAGAACACAACTATAGGTTAGTATCAACTATCACCTTGAATAAGCAAACCTCTATACAACCCCATACAATACTGTGCTTAATCAGCATATTTTGAAGTTTGTAACACTATTTCATATCCTTCCCCTTTCCTCCCCCACAAAAAAAAGACCAGTTTCTTATATATTTTTAGTTCGTGTAAACATACTTTCATTTAGTCCACTTTCTAAACTAGAACCATCGGCTGATCCACTAATTCAGAGCATTCACTGTGAATCACCAAGCTGTAAATCAGCTAACCACCATGATCCATGTACCAACTATATGCAGCGTGCAAAACAACAACTGGCCCTTACACCCTACCTGCTGTCAAACATCGTTCTCAGTCCCAGTTTCTCTTCAAGTTGGTGACAGAGAACAGCAAGATGGTGATCCAGATCTCCTTGGCCTTGCCAAAGCAGCCATACTTTCTGATTCACTGTTTTTATATCCACAGGACTTACACATTCCTTCAGCTGTTCCTGTGTCACTCCCAATTCCTCTAGGTCCCTTGTCAAGTCAACTAAACGCGATCGCAAAAGCTGTAATTCACAGAAGACATGAACACACAGATAATAAGCATGGTAAAAACATGTTACATTTAACATTTGTTCATACAACAGCTTGAATGTTGGTTTAAAGAGTAAAAACAGTGCATTTGCCAATACCTTTGTGTTTCACATTGCAAATGTAAGTATGACAGCAATATCTCATCAATTCAAAATGCCTGAGACTGCATAGTTGGGTATGATTTTCTTCAAGCATAAATGGTAGATTAAGAGACAGTATTTGTCAGAAGCATTCTACAAGTACAAATTCTAGCCTCACACATTTTCCTGTTTTCAATTTTTTCTCTCTCAGCTGTAACTTAAAGAGTGAGTACTGATTTATGCAGATGTAACTGCATTAAAGGCTGACAAAGAAATGTGAAGTTTTGCAGTGCATTTCTTGTCAGGAACATTTGAAGTGCCATCCACAATGCTCATAACACCACCTTTTCTTGAACTGACAGTAGATTACATTTTATGATAGTTTTGATGTAGTAGCCATGCTGATCACTTGTTCAATAACCAATCACTCTACAGGATGAAAACTGCACACATCTACAATGTGTGCACAGAAGTCATACAGTGAAACTTGTATTCTGTGTTACCTGAATCCTCACTGTCCTTCATCCACCCACATTCTTTTATTAGTCCCAACAGAAGTTCCACAACAGAAACATTCTGTTTCTACCCAGTTCCTTGATCATACATTCAATTCGAGCACAAGTTCGCCATTTGCTGTCCTTTTTAATACTCATAACTGGAAATCAAAAAAGAAAACTGATTTCCAGTTATAATTTCATGTCTCCTCTACTGTCTTTTATGTATGCTTACTACCTTTAAACTGTAACACTTATTAGATGACCTGCGGCATCTGTGCTACATATCCTGTGGCTTCAATGTTGTGCCAACAGAGTAGACCCCTGCATTGTACTGGCACCAAGCTTGTGTAGTTCCAAATAACTTCTGATGTGAGATAGTGTTCATTTTTTCATTTACTGTGACTTTCATGTCACAGTAAATTTAAAAAAGGAACACCTTTATGTATGTAAATTATTTCTAGTTACAGTATGTTACAGTGATTGCAAGTGCAACACCTATGTCAACAAGTTAATGTTGCTTCTTAAATCTACCACAAATTAAACTAGCAAGCAGTTTCACTTTAATCTGTAGCTGTGATCTCTTCATTACTGTGTGCAGCAGAGGAAGAGAAAGTGTTCACTACTGAAAAAAAAAAAAAAAAAGAGGACATTCCAGCCCAGATGAATGCTAGTGAATGACATGTGTTGCACTGGCAGCCAGATAATTGCACTGTCATTATTCAACACTGTAGTTCAAAACAGGAATGACACATTCTAGTGTTGTATGAATGTGACAGGTTGTCTGGTCGAAGGTAGAGCCTGCAACAGTCACTATTTCATGAACTGGAGAGTCTGTTGGCTGTATGGTTTTAACAGGCTAGAGCCAGCAATGCTGTGATCAACTTACTACTGAGAGAAAAGCCTCTACACACTGCCACAAAGTTCCACGTTAAAGATTTTACACTCTCTAATGGCTGGATTTACAGTGTCAAAGAGCAAGTACTGCCATGTACAAAACCTATCAGGAAAGTGCAAAAGGGTAGACTCTTCAACAGTGGAGAAATGGAGAAAGGAACAGTTACTGGAAATAACAACAAACCTAAAAACATTTATAATGCTGATGAGACTGGGCTGTTCTTCAGGCTTCCATCTAACAAGACAATGGATGTTTAAGGTGTTCCCAGCAATGGTGGAAGAATTCCATGGACAAGGTAACAGTTCTGTTAGCCCGCAATGCCAATGAGATTGACGAACTCTCACCATCATCTTAATGTTATTCATGTCCATGCAGTAATAAACAATTCATATAATAAAACCAACAAATGTACCCAATGTTAAAATTATACTTTTTACACACAATTTGCCATAACGCCAACAACATGTTTCAATCTATCTTGATCATCCTTAGAGTTACTGAACAAAAATAAAGCAGATATACAAACACAGATGGCTCATTAAATACATTAAAATTTGTGCAAAATGTGTCTGCAGATATTGTAAAATTCATTTGTAGCAATGTAAAATTGGTCCATAAGATGTAGAGGTTGTAGTTTTATAGAATTTTAAAATGGTTCATATCAGGCAGGTATTAAGTTTTTGTTTCTGTAGCCTAAACCAACTGTCCACAAAATGTGTGGCCAACAGAAAATCATGGGATTCCCAGGCCATCTGTACTTGCTTAAGGTCAATAGATGCCAAAATGAGAAGATCTTACTTTTTGTGGACCAGTGTGCTGCTCATCCCCAAGATACAAGTTACATAAAGAATGTAAAGTAGGGTTTTCTCCCCATACTGCATGAGCATTCTCCAAACACTTGACCAGACAACAGTCAGATCATTCAAACATTATTACTGCAAGCAACTTGTAAGGAAAATGTTTTCTGTGATTGATCACCAACTGTTTCATAATGCAACAATGATGCACTACACTTCATGGCAGAATCATAGTGCTGCATCACACATGACAAGAGTAAACTGTTTTCAGAAACGTGGACTTAATTTAAATGAAACCAATGATAGTGGAGGTTCAACAGAACTTAGCATAGCCAAAGATGACTGGGCTCAGCTGAGAACGGGTGCATCATATGAAGAACATGTATCCTGTAATGATGATAACATGTGCAAGGTGCAAACCTTAAAATAAATTATGGGTTGAAAGTTTACATCTGATGTGTCTAAGCAGGTGGTGGTGGTGGATTAATGGGGGGGAGAGAGGATGGAACTACAGCAACATTTCTGTCAGCTCTGAATGGCATCAACACTTCAAGGACATACCTCATAAGGGTTGGTGTCAACAACAACATGATGGGTGCCCTCAACAGTATTGAAAATAAGCTGTACAGGATTTAGCAGAAAGTGAAGTAGCAACTACTTACTTCAATGGGCATGTGGAAAAAGTGACACAGATCACATTTTTAAGACACCATATTGAACTAGACTACATGTTTCATTCAGATTTTCATGTGAAAAGAATACTGAAATGGCAAAATATTATTGCCTTGTGAACTTTCCATGCTTCTTAAAAAGGAAACCCTTTTACAAAAGACAGATATTAAAATGGTGGCATGTATGTTAAATAAGACAGGAAATTTCTAATGCTGAATTTTTCAGAACGCTATTCGTTGGCTAACATGTTAAGCTGGCAGCACCTTACATGGGGGTCCCTGCAATTACATCTCTGCTCTTTACAGTTCCATAAAGCAGAAAATACAGAAAAGCTTGCATATACAGCAAATCAAATATTAGATCCTTGCAGTTTATTTAAAAAGTAGTCTTTTGTAGAGGTTATTTTATATCAATGGGTGACAGCACCACTCTAAGACTGTTGTATTAATATTAGCAGCAGAACTCACCCTGAGATTCTCCAGTCTGTTTTGCATTCCAGTGTGTGAGAGTGGAAGCACATCAGGTTCTATAACAGCTGTGTGAATTTCTCTGTATACACTTTCAATATGATTCACTTGATCCTCAAAAGTAGCAGTGAGTAAAAGAACTCTCTTCAAGAAATCTTTCCATGTCTCCAACCCTGCCTGCAAGTTGCTGATTCTCTGTGTGATGGCAGCATGCTCCATACGAATTGATGTTGCCAGTGCATCATCACAAAAATGAAGCAATTTGCTTTGTTGCTCTTGGAGACGTTCTGCTTGAGATTCACCGGAAGGGACCTTGTCCAGTAGAGACTGGTGAAACAAACAAAATAAGGTAAAATTGCAGTTAATTCTCAACTACTCAGACAGACCAAATTTTATGCACTGAACACACTACAGTCCAAAAGCAAACTGTTTACTATCCACTGAACACTTCTACTTTTCATTATTTAGACACAGCTACATGTTTTGGTCATTAACACAATATTTTAAAGTACGGTAAAATGCAATACAAGTGTATTCACTTTGTGGGACCCCACAAGTTTATAATAATTGCTACAATACAAAATTGTATACAACTGTAAAACCTGGTTGTAAACTAGCTGGTGATTCTAAAATTATATCTTCTTGAGAGGTATAGAGGTGCATTTTAAATATCAAGTAGGACGATAAAATTATTAAAATACAACTTACATAATTAGAAGAATTAAGAATCAAGGCACTGGCTATGTGATATGAAGTGGAAAGTAACAGCATTGTGCATTTATCATGCTAGAACCATAAAGTTAGCTATATAAATATGTTTATTAAGACTTAACATTTTGTTGACTAGCCTCAATGACATTCACACATAAATCCTGCTGCATACCTGCAAGTTTCAATGTATCATGTTCAGCAAATATGTACTTTTTCAGGCTCTTGTGAACACAATAAAAAACACTTAGGTTGTATGAAATGCATAAAACATCTCAACTAGCTGCAGACCTATCAGCTTCTCAAGCATGACTATTCCATGCAGTTAACTGGTTTGCACTCCTTTTGTGCTACTGCCCACCACTCCACTCCATCATCCTTGACTAAACACACGTACATACGTGCAAGTACACACACAGATTTGTTATCTTTGAAAGTTGTTTTCCACAAGGAAGAGAATTTCAGCTACGCACAAACACACTAACAAGGGCAGTTGAACAAAATATTCACATGATCTACACTGTAAGAAAGCTGACATTACATACATTTTATACGGACACCCCACATTCTACATACTCATGCCCTAATTTTCACTTCTACTTGCATCAGCTTAGAAGTTTTTTTCCTTACATTTCTTTATTGAATTCTCCTTTATATTCACAGGACACTTATTACAAGAACTGTGTATTTAGCAGGTAGCTGGACAATTTTATATCCAACATTAATTTCATATGAAACTTGAAACACAGATGTTACGAAGTTCTTGATCTGGGTGCCTTGCTCAAAGCTAAAGATCTTCATTGTTGCCCAACACTTATGCTACTTTCCTACCAGTGTATGAGTATTCTTACTTGCACTGACCTCTATTCTTTGAAGCATTTTAGGAACTCGTCTGGTGTGAATGTATCGCAACTGGAGCTTGCCTCGCTCCCGTTCAGTATCGCGCAACCAGGAAAGCAACCGTGCTTGATCCTGACGGTAACGATCCCAGGCTTCTAGCCGCTCTCGAACCTCTCCATGGCGCTCCATGATCCGTGCCAATGTTTCATTATGGAGATTCGTCAATGAGTTGAACTGTTCGGCTACAGACAATTCAACCAATCCTTTGCCCAGTTTACCATCTGGATCATCACTATCAGACAGAAGCACAGACTGCTGAGTTGTTAGTAGATTTTGGTGAACCTGTAAAATAAAAACAATGACTCATCTGAAATTCACTAACATGCCACTTTACACTTTGAAAATTCAAAGAACAAAATATATGGAACAAATACTGAAACATTTTTGTGCATTGTTACAGTATTTACTCTTAGACATTTTGTTGCACATGATCTTATTAAATATCAAACCGTTTCTGAAAAGATGCCAATACTAACACAATATTGTTTGATGCAATCTAATCACACAGGAAAATACTTTGTACTGCAAACACCTTCAGGTAATCTGACCATTGCTATGCAAACCATTCACATGCAGGGCCAGCCAGAGACACATAACACACCCCAAACAGGCTAATAACTTAGCACTCTTTAAAATAATATTCTACAAACTTTTCTGCAGTAGGACTGAGGTAGCATATATATTTTTGAGAGGCATGTCTATATTGCAGATAATTTTCGCATTACTTATATTACACGTGGAAAATCTGAGTGTACCAGCACCATATTTCTGATTATTCCAGTGATGGTGGCGCCCATGGCAGCTGCCTGGCTGGCCTGTCTCTTAGGCTGGCCCTGTTCATAAGATCATTCAGTCTACCTGAATTTAACAGGCGTTATTTTGTTAGAGCAGGATTTCACTGTATTAAAATTCTTAATTTACATAAAGCACTGAAGTCTGCTGATATGGTTTACAGATCTTGACCTCTACCATTCTAGTGAAGCAGAACAATTTTCTTCATACCTCACACAGATGCTGATGTTCTGTTAGACTGTGGTAGTCATCTGGAATGGAACCTGACAGGAATGACTGGACATGAAGGAGGTACTCCTGCCACAACCTGAGGGCAGCTGCTCCATCTTGGCTCTTGACTAGACGAGCAGACAGGCGGTGATATTGTTGGAATGTCTCTCTGAAAACTTGCTGCCATAACTGGAAAAGACAACATACAGAAAATAAGTACACAATATCAAACACTTTGCTCACAACATAAAATACTTCACACTAATCACTGTTACTATTCTTAAGCCTTTTGTGTACTTAACAGGATGAAATTTAGGTCCATCTACTTTCCATCAGCATTACACATATGAACTTTAAAAAAAAAAAAAATTTTAATTTGAATATAGGGTTCAGAGATTAAAACAGAAGAGAGAATACAACGAATACATAAAATCTTAGTCCTCAAGGCTAACTTGCAATCCACTAACACCCATTGGTTACTTTACATACCACCAGTTTTAACATTCAAATTTGTTTACATTTTGCTCATCAAATCTCAGAACAAACAGTGACTACTTCCCTACACTGCTTAAAGCAACAGATGAAAATACTTTCCAGGCAGAATAAATATCCAGAGTACTTCCTATACCTGTAGGATTTCTACAACTGATGTTTCTGGTTTGGCAGGTGCAAGGTCCATGCTCTTTTCTTTCAGAGCCTGGAGCTGTCCTTCAGTCCTTCCCAAGGCCAGAAGATGATTCCTTAGAGCTTCAAGCTGGTTTTCAACATCCTTCTCATTTGATTCTTCTACTGTTGTCAGACTCTGTAGTGAACACATGACATATCATGCAGCTAACAGAAGCAAATGCGCGCGCGCGCGCGCACACACACACACACACACCCGTGCGCGCGCACATCATCATTTTTGAAATATCAATTTTAAATTGAATCATGTCACCACACCACCACAAATCAGCTTGTTACGCATGCACTCATAAAATGTCTGTAAAGAAGACCTAATCCTACCAACAGCACACTGAATGTACAAGTACAAATTTTAGTGTATGTAATACATACTTAAATACAACCTTATTAAAATTACATATTGCATAAAACATAATTAAGCTTTAAACAAGATAGTTTTCTGATGTAACAACAATTTCTATATACTCTGCTTATAAAAGTGAGGGTATGGACTGGATCGAGCTGGCTCAGGATACGGACAGCTTGCGGGCACTTGTAAATGAGGTAATGAACCTTCGGGGTTCCCGTAAGGGAAATTTCTTGACTGGCTGAAAACCGGTTAGCTTCCTTCTCAAGAAGGACTCTGCTCCATGGAATAAGTAAGTAGGAGTAAGGGGTCCTGAATCTCAAAGGGATCCACGTCCACGCCCACGCCCGCCCGCCCCCCC
>JGI20166J26741_12271139_pt1 | contig 17785 bp, 14 predicted proteins | sample TergutCu122P5_FD_26741 | JGI IMG/M metagenome (IMG submission 26741)
ACGCAGGGCAGTAAACGCCGCAATGACATTGCCGGAGACACGCCCGACTCTACAGGTTAGACACGCCCAGATCTACCTCTTAGATCTGCCCAGATCTAAGGCATCGATCTGGGCGTGTCTCCAACGCATTCATTAACAAGGCGTATATGAAGTAGCCTTCGCCCGCAATGGCAAATTATTCAGTTATTCAGTTACTCAATTATTCAGTTATTCAATTATTTCAGGGGGGTAAGGGGGTAATTCGCCTTTATACGACGCCAAGCAGCGAACCCAGAATGCCTGTGAAAATGGCATAAAGCAGAATGATAATATTTTCTTTATAGAGCAAGATTTTCGTTCGTTTCTCATCAAAACCAAATGAACGGTAGAGCGCAGTTTCTTTTGTTCGGGCAATGATATTTTTCCGGACGACAATGATGAAACTGAAGATTCCGAGCAATAAACCCAAGCCCCCCAAAGTCATGAAAATGGTCAGATAAGTATCGCTTACGCTGTTAAACATTTTCAGGCGTTCGCCGGTGGTCGTTACACGAACTCCGTAATCATTTAATGCCTGTGAAATAAGCGCTTTTGTATCGGTGACAGTCAATTCAGGCGTTTTGACCAGCATGATTTCGCTGCCCGATATTTCGCTCCAGATTTTCGAGAACGAAGTTTTATCTATTAATATATATCCCTGAAAAATAGAATTTTGAATTGTTCCGGCAAGCCGAATGGGAACCGGTTGCCCCTTATCGCCAATATAAACAATGGTATCGCCAATTTTTTTCCCCAGACTCCACATCAAAACGGTTTCGTCCACCAAAGCAGGAATAGCTCCGCTGTCGTCCCAAAGGGGCGCTTTGATTTTGAAGCCGCTGTTTTTCAATTCTTCCATGTCTATACCCAATACATTGGGGGTTGCGACTTTATTCAGATTGAGGCAGCTTGCATCGTCGGCGCTGTATTTCAACAACTGCACTACTTTTGTTTCATTGGGTAAATTTTTTAATGCTAATTTAGCTCGCCCTTCTTTGGTTTGGACGTTGTGATAAACCGGTACGCTTGTCTCGCACCAAAGCGAAAAGCCTCCGGTAGCTGCGCGAATTTTTGAACTGTCGGCAAAGCCCTGCCGGTGAAGCCCAACCGAAAATACGATAAATACGCCGGAAGCTAAGGTAAAGAAAGAAAGCATTACCTGTTTTTTTGTATAAAACAAAGAAGCCCACATCAATTTGGATAAATTAAACGGCATTTTCTGATTTACTCCCCGGTCGATCATATAATCAAACCATGTCCATCCCGTAATGATAAATACAATGCCCGTACCGACAAAAAGAAAAGGCGATTTAATAAAGAAAACATTTATCAATAAAAGGCATAAGAAAATGAAAGTAGAAAGCGTTGAATAAGCAGGCAGATAAAAATCTGCGTTAATCTGTAAAGTCTGTGTCATCTGTGTGCCAAAACACTTTTTCAACGTGCGGACAATACGAATATACAGCAGCGTTAAAGAAATAATAATACCGGCAAACATACCGGCGAAAGTAGTCGTCAAATTCGGATACACCCTGAAACCTTCGGTATGCGTTGCTCCTTTCCAAACATTTCCCAACAAAAACAGAACAGAATACGTATAGGCAATTCCAACAACTACGCCTGCAATGGCAGAGAAAAATACCACCGGAGCAGTTTCGCTCCAAAGCAACCGCCGTATTCGCCTGCCTGAAAATCCTGCCGCTTTCAAAAGATTCAGCTCATCGCGCCGGCGGAAAAGCATTTCCGACAGGGGAACCATCATTAACATGCCGGCGGAAATGATGATAAAAAATCCGAGCGACAAAAACAAACTCGAAAAATCAACCCCCGATTTGGCGGCGGTAATGCCGGCTTCGCGGGGATAAACCAATTGAATGCCGAACATTTCAGGCGTTAATTCCTTCAGACGGCTTGTGTCGCTGATGCACAAAGCAGTCGCGCTGCCGAAAGCATTTGCCCAGCGAGCCGTCAGCGCAGTATATGGAACAAGGGCTTTGGGCGTATTTCTGTATTCCGCCCAGTAGTCTTCATCCTCGCCGGTTATCAAATTCATGTTGATGGGTAAATCGCTTTCCCAGTCCGTACAGCGCTCCACATTGGACAATCCGGGAAAATCGGCGGCTAAGGTTTTATCGGCTTGCAAATCTTTGAGGGGTACTGTTTTGCCAACTGTCAGAAAAACGGAATCTTCAATCAAAGTTTTGAACTGTCGTGAAATAAAATAGCTGACACACAGGGTATCGCCAATGCGGGCATTTAATCTGCGGGCGGCATAATCCGAAAGAATAATTTCGTCGGGTTTCACCCGTTGTCCTTTGTAGTAATCGACAGCCGCAATAAAAGAGTAGGGGATACTTTTTAACGGAGAGTGGAGTTTGGGGTGTTTAGAATGGATGGCATTGGCTAAATAGGAATAAATGCGGTTGGAGGCAGAGTCGTTTTTACAGAGCGTTTCCACCACTTTATCCTGAATAAAAACCCGGTCGGAAACGATTGTCGTTGCGGGCTTGACCCGCAATCCCCCGTAATGACAGGGAAAAACGCTCAATCCCGACTGTGTGTAATTCCATGCAGAAGCGAAATCTTCTTTCGATATTTTTCGGTCGGATAATATCACATTGATTTTTCCCGGCGCATTCATTGCTTCTGCCAGCTCCTCTCTATTGACGAAAATGTTGAAAGGAATGGTCTGCTCGTTTTTCAGATTAAGGTTTCCTCCCTGATTGACAGAAACCACGGATTCCAGCTCTAATCTCAGGCTTGTAGTGTAGGTATCGGCGACAAACAGGGAGCCGGAAGGAACCATTCCGGCAGCAGGCAATCGCAAGACCAGGTCTTTTGTTTTGGAAGATTTTATTTCGTTAGACAGAGCGGCGTTTATTTTGGCTTGTCCGCGTGTTATTTCCATGTCATCCATTCCCCAAACCGTTACCGGAATAAGTTTCCCCGACAGGAAAACAAAGCCGTTGGATAGTAGAGATCCTCTTATCGAATCATTCAAATAACCATACTGCGAAAAAATGATTGTTTCGGTTTTACCCAATCGTTCTTCCACCCGCTTAACAAGCGTAGTGCGCACCGAATCTCCTACCGCAAGGCTTCCGGTGATGACGGCGACTGCAACTATCACTGCAACGGCAATCAGACGGTAAAATGATTTATACCGAAAAATATTCCTGAGAATTAAAAGTCGGGCGTTCACGATAATATTCCGTTTTTTAATACTAAAATTCGGTCGGCAACGGCAGCGGTTTCATCGGAATGAGTTACCATCAGGATGGTTGTTTCCAACTCTTTGTTTATCGTAGCCAGCTGCAATGCCACATTGCGGGCATTTTCCGCATCCAATTGTCCGGTAGGTTCATCTGCCAGTACAAGCAAGGGTTTCATTATCAAAGCACGGCACAGAGCTACTCGGCTTGTTTCTCCCCCCGAAAGACTGTCGGGATACTGTCCGGCAACCAAAGCAATGTCCGTCAATTTCATTAATTGTCTGGCATAATTCGCCTGCGCCTCGTCGGCTTTGTTTTGAAAAGCCAGAGTCGGTAATAGTATATTTTCCAATGCCGTAAGCTGAGGCATCAAGCGATGGTCCTGAAAAACAAATCCAATTTTCCGGTTGCGAACGGCGGAATAATCTACTCCGGGCGCGTTGATTTCCATTCCGTCTAACAGATAATTTCCTTCATCGGGTTGAAGAAGCGTTCCCAAAATCGAAAGCAAAGTGGTCTTACCGGAGCCGGAAGCGCCTTTAATAGCGACAAATTCACCTTTGTCGATGCTCATATTTACTCCCCGCAGCACGAAATTGAATGAATTTATTCCGTCTGGGTATTTTTTTGTTATTCCTGATAGTTTTATAAATGTCTGAACCATAATTTACATGATTTTTAAGATTACCTTCATGTAGATTTTCCGAAACAAAACAACGTTCCTTTAAAAGTCAAGATGTAAAAATATCCGTTGATTACGGCGGGAGAAGCGATAATTTGTTCTCCGGCATCATATTCCCAAAGCAAGTTGCCGTTTTTGGCATCGTGAATGGAAACAATTCCTGATTTGGTACATACCAGCAGTTTGTCGTTGCAGATTACGGGAGAACTCTCTCCGGTATTGCCTTTCAATAAGTATTTCCACGCAATGGAACTGTCTTTGCGGTTGATTGCATAGATATTTCTATCGTCGGAAAGTATGTAAACCATCTTATCCGAAACAGCCGGCACAGAAACAAAGGTGCGGCTATCGTCCTGTGATTTGATTAATTTTTTGGAAGAAACGATTTTCCCTTTTTCCAAATTGATTTCATAGATATTCCCGGAATAATCGGCTACATAGCACCAGTCATTGCTGATAGCGGGCGATGCCGGAATGTAAGCCTCCACTTCCAAAGAATCTGTTTGCATACCCGAAATGCAGTCAACCACCCTGAACCAGCCGTCGCATCCGCCATATACAATGAAGTTGTCGTTCTGCGCAACAGCGCCATTGATATAATAGCCCGATTTGAAACGGTTGATTTCGTTTCCGCTTTTTTTGTCAAGGCAATAAAGGAAGTCATCGTAACTGCCAACGACAATGGCTTCTCTGCCTGCAAAGTCAATCCGGTTTGGTGAAGCCGAAATCTGACCGAAGGTTTCAAAATTCCATAAAGTATCCTGCTTTGACAGGGATATGGCTGATAATTTGCCATCCATGCGTCCGACATACAATACCGAATCGTCAATCATGGGCGTTGCTTCGACTGCTGTCTCCATCGAATAATCAAAAACCTGTTTCCCTTCATTGTTTATGCCGAAGATGCGTCCGCGCCTGTCGCTCCAGTAAACAGTTTGATTATAAACGACAGGAGACGATTTGGTATAGGTGGCGCTTTTGAATGTCCATAAAAGTTCGGGTTTATCGGGTAAAGATGCGCTCGTGTAACCGCTAAGCGAGGTATTTCCCCTGAATATAGACCAGTTTTCAGCAGAATCGACCTTGTTGCTCAATTGATTGTTGCAGGCGGATAAAAGAAGAAGGATGAACAGAGATTGTCTGAACCCTGATTTTATTATGATTTTTAAGATTTCCATGATTGCAGGTATAGCGCTTCGGTGGGACAAATTTCGTTTATCGATTCTTCAATATTCTTCACGCTTTCGTCAGGTAAAACTACTTGCATTCCGAATCCTCTGTCTTTGAACGTAAAGCCGTCGTTTGTGTTATATACGCACAAACCACAGCGGATACATTTTGTAACATCAAACCAGAAATTACCTTTTATATGCTGAGGCGGCGCTTTTATTGCCGAGTAACGCGAAAATCGGTTCCATTTTGCGTGATAAGCGGCGGCATATTTTTGTAATTTGCAATTTTTCGGTTCACATGGCGGACGACATACGGCGATGTGGTCGCTCAGAAGCAGTTCCAGCGCCTGACGCCTAAGTTCTTTTACCTCGTCGCTTTCACTGTCAATTATCATTTCATCGGCAACAACGGTCGAACAGGACGGAATCATTTGACCCGTTTCACAATTTTTCACCATACAAACCATACACGATGGTTGATGTTGATAACCGGTTATGTAACACAAAGCCGGTATCTCAATACCCTGGCGGCGCGCTGCTTCAATCAGTTTTTCGCCTTCGGAAACTTCGATTTCTTTGTTGTTTATTATGATTTTCATAATGCTATACGGTTTCTTTTTCCAAAACAGTCAATGGCGTTTTTCGAATGGCATCAAAACTGCACTCATCAATACATAAACCGCATTGTACACATTTTTCGACATCAATGTGATGAACCTGATAGGGGACGTAGGGAATGGCATTTTCCGGACAAACTTTGGCGCATTTAGTGCATCCCGTGCAATTGTCATTGACCGTATATTTTGTCAGAGCTTTGCAAACGCCGGTAGAACAAATGCCCTGTATATGTTCTTCGTATTCCTTCCGAAAATATTTTATTGTAGTTAAAACAGGGTTAGGCGCTGTTTTTCCCAACCCGCACAGGGAGGCTTTTTTAATGTTCAAAGCCAGTTGTTCGAGTTTGTCTATGTCGGTTATGTCGGCTTTACCGGATGTGATTTTATCTAAAATATCCAGCATTCTTTTGATGCCTGTACGACAGAATGTACATTTCCCGCATGACTGTTCGCATGAAAATTGAAGGAAATAACGCGCCACATCCACTATGCAGTCTTTTTCGTTCAACACTATCAGTCCGCCGGAACCCATCATTGCTCCCATCCGGTTGAAAGCGTCAAAATCGACAGGTACATCGCAAAGTTCCGCAGGGATGCATCCCCCCGACGGACCTCCTATCTGAACGGCTTTGAGTTTGGCATTTCCTTCAACTCCACCTCCAATCTTTTCTACAATATGATTAAGCGTTACGCCCATTGGGACTTCTATCAAACCGCCGTGTTTGACTTTTCCGGCAAGCGCAAACACTTTTGTTCCCTTGCTGTTAAGGGTTCCGGTTTGTGAGTATTTTTCGGCGCCATACTTAATAATATAAGGGATTTGGCTTAAGGTTTCTACATTGTTAACTAAAGTAGGAAATCCGTTTAAGCCTTTTTCGGCAGGGTAGGGGGGGCGTTGCCTGGGAAATCCCCTCTTCCCTTCGATAGAAGCTATCAAGGCAGTTTCTTCGCCGCAGACGAATGCGCCGGCTCCTTCGTAAATTTCGACATGAATCGAAAACCCGCTATCGAGAACATTGTCGCCGATAATCTTGCGTTCTTTGCATATTTCTATGGCTGAGCGTATTCGCGTAACGGCTAAGGGATATTCGGAGCGGATATAAAAAATGCCGTTGGAAGCGCTGGCTGCGTAAGCGGCAATCAACATTCCTTCAATCACCCGAAATGGATATGATTCCAGCAGCATCCGGTCCATAAATGCGCCCGGATCGCCTTCGTCGCCATTGCATATTATATACTTAACCGGACTTTCTATTTTGGCGATGATTTCCCATTTTCGTCCGGTAGGAAAGCCGCCCCCGCCTCTTCCGCGCAATCCGCTACTAAGGGTAGATTCTACGATTTCATAAGGTTTGAGCGAAAAAAGCGCTTTTCTTAATGCCTCGAAACCACCGGAAGCAATGTATTCATCAATATTTAGCGGCGTCAGTTTCCCGTATCCTTCGGTGGAAATATGGAGTTGATTGGAAAGAAAGCTGTTGATAATGTGCGTTCGTTCGTCTTCCGATTTCCATACGACATTGTTCCATGTTGTATCGGTGTGATACATATCAATTTGTCCCAGCAGGCTGTTTTTTAACCGTTTCAAGTAACCTGCCGGTTTGAAATGATGATGCAGAATTTCTTTAATTTCGGCAGCTTTCACATTCGGATACCGCACTACCGACCCGTCAGGTTGAACAATATCAATCAGAGGTACTTTATTGCAAACGCCTACGCAACCCACCGGTTTGATTTTAATCTCGATGCCCAATTGCTGCGAGGCTTGCAGCAACTCTTTATATATATCTCCGGAGCCGCTTGCAATACAACAGGAACCCAAGCCCAAACGGACTTCGCCAAAGCCCCCTCTAACTCCTCCAAAGGAGGGGGACAGTTCTCCCCCTTTTGGGGAGTTAGAGGGGACTAAAAAATCATCAATCACATCTTTTATTTTTCCCGAATGAACATGTCCATAGATTTTCCCGTCAATTTTAACAACCGGCGCCAGGGTGCAACATCCCATGCAAGCAATTTTTTCAATGGAAAAAAGCTTGTCTTGAGTAGTTGTTTCTCCTTCACCGATTTTCAGTTCGCGGACGAAAGCGTCGTAAACGTTTCCGGCGCCCTTTATGTGGCAGGCAGAACCGGTGCAAACATGAATGACATGCTTACCGGAAGGAACATGTTTGAATTGTGAATAAAATGTGGACACGCTGACGAGTTGCGCCCTGTCAATTTCAGTCTTTTCATAAATCCGTTCAATAGCGCTGTGCGGCAGATAACCAAATTCGTTTTGCAGCGCCTGGAGCAAAGGGATGATTTTGTTTCGCTCTGTCCCGATGCGCTGGATGATGGCATCGGTTTGAGTTATGCTTTTTTCCTGTGAATTTATCATTTTCCTGTATTTTATCCGTCAAACGCTCGAAATTTCTCAGCAGCCGCATCTATCAATTGCTGCGTCTCATGATTGACAGGCTCGAATGGCGCGACAGTGATTGTTTTCTTTCTCGAAGCCGCTTTTTTCCACAAGCCGATAACCTTACCGTCTTTGACTATCACAGGTCGGAAAACGCCATTGCTCGAAATCGCTTTTTGATGATTCTCGGATGTAAGAATTGCCGCCCTGTCTTTGTAACCTACGATATATTCGTCGAATGCGGGCAACAGATGTACTTCGCTTTTGCCGGCAGGAGGTTGAAAATCGGTGTCGGGCATCCAATACGTTTGTCCGTCGATGGTTTCAGAAATAAACTCCGCTTGCACCGCTTGCAATCCCTGCCGCGCTTCGCTTACCGGCAATCCCGACCACCATACGAAATCCGACAGTACGGCAGGTCCGTGTCCTGTAAAATAGATTCGGGCGAGTTTAGCCAACGATTCTTCTTTAGTCAGCGGTTTAGCTACCGGAACTCTTTTTTCCAACAGGGCGTAAGTATGTTCTTTCGCACGCAAGGCGCCGCTGCATATTATTCCATTTGCTTCTGCTTCCGTCAATACATGATACATTTGCGAAGAATCGAATTTCATATTGGCATTATGCAGAATTGCTGTTAATTCTTCTTTCGTTAACTGCTCTTCATTTACCATCGCTATTTCGATGATGCGATAACATTTGCTGAATATTTCATCGGTGAGTCCTAAATCGCGGTCTCTTGATTTCATGGACTGTATGATTTGTTTTACAGACAATTGCTGCATCCACCGGATGTTTTCGGGAGTAACAAGATGCCATGTCGGGCGCAAAATATGCGTTCGGAGGAGTTCCCCTTTATCGAAAGATTCCTGTACCGTTTTTTCCGTGCATCCGTTGAGCCGTGCGCCAATTGCCCATTTGACAGAGTTGAAATCCTGCGCCTGCATGGCTCCAAAATGAGCCGCGATTTGACGGGGCGTATCATAAGCAGTCTGCGAAAGTTGGTGATTGACCGGTCTGATGTCAGCGATACTTGTGTTATTTCTCATTCAAATATTTCTCTCAATTCTTTATTACTTAACTTCCCTATCCAGCTTTCTCCGGTAGCGACCGTCATTTCGGCAAGGAGTTTTTTCTTTTGTATCATTTCGTCAATACGTTCCTCAAAAGTGTTTTTGCAAATCATGCGATGCACCATCACATTCTTTTTCTGTCCGATACGGTAGGCGCGGTCGGTCGCTTGATTTTCTACTGCGGGATTCCACCACAAGTCGTAATGAATGACATGCGAGGCGGCAGTGAGGTTCAATCCTGTTCCGGCAGCTTTGAGCGAGAGAAGGAAAATCTTGTCGGCTCGGTTGTTTTGGAAACGGCGTATCATTTCCTCACGCTGCGTAACGCTGCAACCGCCATGGTAGAACATTGGACGCTCGCCAAAACGTTCGGTAATGAAGCGTTCCAGCAAACTGCCCATTTCGGTAAATTGCGTGAAAATCAAGACTTTTTCGCCGCTTTCGGTGATGCTGTCTAACAACTCAAAAAGCAATTCTGTTTTGCCCGACAACGAAGCGTCGAACTGTCCGTTTTTAAGGAATTGCGTCGGATGATTGCATATCTGTTTGAGAGCCAAAATCATTTGTAATACTAAGCCCTGCCGTTTGAAAATCGTTTGCTGGTCGTTTCCGCTGCATCCTTCAATTTCTGCCATCGCTGCACGCATGGTTTTTTCATACAGAGCCGCCTGTTGTTTGGTGAGCAGCGCGAACTGATTTTGCTCTACTTTGTCGGGCAGGTCTGAAATAATCGATTTGTCCGATTTCATTCGCCGCATCATAAATGGCGCTGTAATTTTCCGGAATTTTTCCGTCACCTGTTCATCATTAAATATTTGAATCGGATTGGCATAATCGTCTTTAAACGTTTTAACCGTACCCAAATATCCTTTATTAGTATAATCCATAATTGACCAAAATTCAGTCAGGCGGTTTTCGACAGGCGTCCCGCTCATGGCGATGCGAATGTTTGACGGAATGCTTTTAACTGCTTTGGATTGTGCCGTATCGTGATTTTTAATGTTTTGCGCTTCGTCGATAATCATTACTTGCCATTTTTGCTTTTTCAACAATTCAAAGTCGCTTCGTAAAATGCCATAAGTTGTCAGCATAATATCGGCATTGAATTGTTTAAAATCACGCAATTGACCATGAAAAATATAGGAAGAAAGTGATGGCGCAAATTTCTCGATTTCAGCCTGCCAGTTGGTCAACAAACCGGTCGGAACAATTACCAGCGCTTTGTTTTTCTCATTTAAGGCATTTTCTTCTTTGAATTTCAATAAAATGGAAATTACCTGCAACGTTTTTCCCAAGCCCATGTCATCGGCAATAATACTGCCGAACCCAATGCGGCTGTTGCGGTACATCCACGAAAAACCACGTTGCTGGTAGGGGCGAAGTTGCGCTTGAAGCCCTTGCGGCAACGGAACATCTTTGGTAGAAGTCAGTTCGCTAATCATATCGCGCACTTCATCACTGAGGATTACGGGCGCGCCTTCATACTCTTCTGCTAATGCCGTTTGTAATAATTGATAAGGGTTGAGCGGTTTTTCTGTCGTAAATGCTTTGTGCAATTTTTCAATGTCGGATTCATTTACATAAATGTAATTTTCCTTGAATTTAAATAATTGTGAAGCATTTCCTATCAGCCTGTTAAATTCTTCCGGCGAGATAATCGTATTACCTAAAGCCACTTGCCAATTGAACGAAAGCAAATCATACAAACTTATATATCCCTGTCCATCATCATTCCTTTTTATTTTGACCGATACTTTTGGACGTAACAATTCCTGCAAAGATTTTGGCAGCATGATTTTAATATCCAGCAAGCGAATAGCGGGCAAAATGTCTATCAGGAAAGGAGCAAACTCAGCGTTTGTAAAACGAATCGGCGTATCGCCTCTGAAATTGATATGGGTATCCAATCCGCGAATGAATGGGTTGAGTAGCGAAACGCCCTGCAGGATTTTGAATCGTTGCATTTCGTATTCTTTTTGTTTTAGGATGCTTTCAAGAGGAACAGGCAAGGCGTCAGGTTGCGAGGCGTCTTCCACCGAAATTTCTACTTCAAAATTATCCATCAACGATTCCGATACCGTAATAACGGGTTTATACGTTTCGGCAGTAAGATAATAACGGTCTAACCAGACTTTGATGCCGCCGCTCAACGCATTTTCGGCAACCGCTTTGAATGCATAATCTTTATTCTTGAAAAACAAATCTTCAAACAAATCGTTATTCGATGGTTTTGAAAGTTGTGGTACGAGTTTGCCAATGAAAATCGACAGGATTTCAATCGTTTGATTTTCAATTGCTACTGTTTGTTCTTTTTTGCGGACGATTTTTTTAGCCAGCAGCAAGTTGTCAGGTAAAATAGCCGTTAACTTTTCGACTATTGTTTTCACGCGATTGTCAATCGTTGCCGGCAACCAGCGAATGATGAAATTTTTATTTTCCAATTGAACGATTTGAGGCATCACCATTCCGTTTGCCGATAAATGCAGGGAAGCAAGCAAAATTTTATGAAACGCCGCTATAGAAGGTTCAAAATCGAGCAAACGGTCGGGATTCAAAATGAAAAGCGCAGGAATCAACTGTTCCATCTGTTTGATTGCATGGTTTTCACCACCGATTTCTACTGCATTATTTTCATCGACAGTCAGCGTCAGGGTAGAACGGTTCGTCAGCGCATATTTATCGGAAAATGGAAATACTGCATCGAAATCCATCTTTTTAGCAAGGATGCGGCTTGCTTCTTTTGAGATGCGGGCAAGTTGCATGGCATATTTTTCACGGAAATTGCCTGAAGGATAAAATGGCGGCGAATCGGGCAACAGTTTTATTAACGCTTCCGAAATGTTTTGCAGTTGCGAAAAATCAACTCGTTCATACGCAGAATTATCGGCGGTAGTTTCAAAAGTATTTGGAGATGCGGATGAAGCGGATTTACGCTGATTTTTATCCTCTCGGGGACGCAACAGGTTTCCCATTACAGGAATTTCTGTTTTCTTTTGGTCGGGGATATAAATTTCACGTTTTTTTAATTCATCGAGCAGATTCACATTGTGTATCTCAAAAACCAAAAACGGGTTGTTATCAATCTCACGGCTCAACATGTAAATGACTGATGCCAAATGTTTGCACGGCACCGCCCAATCGGGACAGGAACATTGCATCTTAAAGTCAGTCCATTGGCGGGGAAACACTTTCAAACCCAATTCTTCGGCAATTCCCAGAATGGCGGGGTCGAGTTCGCGGTTCAGCAGTTTGGAAATCAGCGCTGGACGTTCAATAATTTTTGCCATCAACTGTTCAACCTGATCTTCGAAAAACGGAGGTATAATGACTGTTACCCTGTAAGGTGTTGCACGGCTTCCGGAGACTTTCGCCACAATCTGATTCCCATTGATTTTGATGCTCTGTACGTGTCCGCTTCGCGCATAAGAAGCCCCGCGCGGCAGGCGGTTGTCATAATCCACATTTTCGAGTGAACGCAGCCAGTGTTCGCCCCACCATGTTTTTCCAAAAATTTCTGCCATAATGCTATTTGTAGTTAAAAGAACTATTTTATGTGCGCAAAATTAAGGAAAAATTTGGAAAAACGGTTATTTATTCATTCAATTGATAATATCACTCATATTTTAGTATTGACTTTGCAATGACACAGTAAAAATAGCAAAGTGTCAATACGGGAAGAAGCCGAAAAGAATAGGGGAAGAAGCCGAGAAGAAGCCGAGAAGGCAAAATACGTCGCACACGGCTATAAACGCCTATGCGCTTTTACGAGCGGTTTCATGCAAGCGGGGAGATTGTTAAAATCAGGTTAAAGCTCAATGAGAAACTTGGTCGGATTTGATAAATAGAGTTACTGTTTAATGAATATGGAAATGTTAATTATAACGAGGTGCGAAACGTTAGTTCTCTTATAAACGTTTGAAGAATTGTATCTGCCAGTCTGTGATTCAAAGTAGGAGATTTATTTTAAGGCGCTGGAAAAATCTTTTTCGTAGCCGGAGTAACATGTGAATACTGCTCTGGTTGCAAAAAATAATATTTTGCCGAAATTATAGATTTAATACACGACTCTAAAACATTTTACCATGCAGGAGGCAATGTAGTTGAGAACGGAGACTAATCCCTTTAAGAAGCCGCAGCAAAGCCTAATAGCAGAAGCTTTGAGAAGTATTAGTAACTGCTTTTACACTCTATTCAGGCAAAAATAACAAAGAAACGATATGCAAAATCTAACCTGATTTCCTGATTATACAAGGTTTAAATCAGGTAATCAGGTAAATTTATGATGGAAAATTCACTGTTACTCAGGTTGTTTTGTTTGAAAAATCAGGTTAAAGCTTGATGAGATTGGAAGTTTATCGCCCGCCTGAGCCTTTGTTTTTGAGGTTCCACTTGCTGTCAAAAAGCGATTTAATCGTGGCTGAGAAATAAAATATTCAAGTTTATTGTAATTCATTGTAAAAATATTTGGAAAATGCAAGGGTGCATTTCAAATTGTCGCATATGCGGCGCGGGATGGGGGGATGGGTTATTTTGCAAACCGTGCGCTTTCGCACACGGCTATAAACGCCGAAGCGCTACGCGCTTTTCGGTGAATGCAATTTGTCATATTTTATTTATCGCCGTCACTATGTTAAGTGACTTACGCCACTCTTCCAAGTAACGTGCATCACTTTGACGACTGACGTGCGTCACCTGGTAAAGTTATGTGCGTCACTTGGTAAACTGATGTACGTTGCTTGAACAGGTGCTTTGATAATATGGAATGAGTTGTCTCTATGATGATAAAGTACGCTGAGCGTACTGCTTAGATTGTATTTATTTAGATGCAGGCAAATCAACATTTCCATATTCATTAAACAACAACTCAAACTATCAAATTAATCTTTGGATTGCCGATAAAAGTTGTAGTGGAGGAAAAAGCGCTATGCGATTTTACGAGCGGGGGGGGATTGTGAAAAACCTGATTTTAACCTGATTTTTCAAACAAAACAACCTGAGTAACAAAGAAACGATATGCAAAATCTAACCTGATTACCTGATTATACAAGGTCTAAATCAGGTAATCAGGTAAATATATGATGGAAAATTCACTGTTACTCAGGTTGTTTTGTTTGAAAAATCAGGTTAAAATCAGGTTAAAGCTCAATGAAAAACTTGGTCGGATTTGATAAATTGAGTTGTTGTTTAATGAATATGGAAATGTTAGTTATAACGAGGTGCGAAACGTTAGTCATTTATATTCACAACAACTCTTTTATTGTCCTAAACAAAATGTCATCTTTTATCAGAAATGATAGATTACACCAATTCCAACTCCTATATTAAGTAGGTCTGCTTTTACATCGGCTTTCAATGCGAAATTTTTAGTAAGTGAATACTGAACTCCTGCACAAAGTCCTATATAAAACTTAAACTTGGTCTCTTCTGGTGTAGGAACAATACCTGACCCAGGTGAAGAAAATGGGTCGGGATAATCATCTTTGTAAAGTCCAATTTTAGCTGCTACAAATGGAGAAATCTTTTTTCTTGAAAAATTCCAAACAACATTGGCAAAAAATGGATACCACCTCCAATTGTCATTATAGGCGTTGTAACTACCAAATCCTGCACCAAGTGCAAAAGTTGGAGTAAATCTATAATTTACAGTAAAATCCATACCAACAGAATTTCCAAAATTTCCTCCGACATATAGATACGAAACATCGCCTTGCAATTCAAACCCTTTTCTAAGTGTGCTCTCTTCCGATGTATATGCGGGAGAAATATTATTAGTTTGTTCGATTTGAGCGTTTACCCCCAAAATAGCAATGATTAAAAAAATTACATTCAAAAATACTTTTTTCATTTTTTATATAAATTAAAATTATTTCCCCTACTCGTATGGCTTTTCGAACTCGCCCCATTTATTGAAATGGTCTCTGTTTCCATTGTACCATAGTTCTTGATTTGTGTGAAATTTCTCAACATCTTTAAATAAAATTTAGTTTACAATTATGTCAAAATACTTTCTTATAACATCCTTGTTGCTGCTTGTTGTCTTCCGAACTGTTCCCCGCTTGCGCCAAACCGCCCGTTAGACGCCGCTCATTTTTATTGTTCAATAATAACTTCATCTACCTTTACCTCAGCCGAAGTAACTACATTCAGCAAGGAAAGTCCAAACTCTGAAGAGTTTATTTCATGTTCTAATTTTGAAGTACACACTAAAGTATCGTTGTAAAAAAAGAATAAAGTTGCCCCTTCTCTCTGAATAGATAAAGTAACATTATCTTTTTGAGGAGCCTTACGAACTCCTTGACACACAAGCGTATTATTTACAACTGCCCAATCGCCTTCAGCAATTGCTAATGAAATACTTCCAGAATTGAATAATATCCGAAATGCACCATAGCCTTTTAAATCTTCAATATAAACTTTGACTGTTATTTTAAAATCCTTTGCAATATCCATAGGTAATTTAGCAAAAGATTCAACTTTAACAGGTTGAGGATTAAAAAGGCCTCTCTTTGCTTTAAATTCATAATATCCCTTATTAATCTTGGCGCTTGCGTCTTTTGCTTTATCCGTCTTCCAACCAAATTTATCATTATCAAATGTTTCTATTTCTTTTTTACTAAAATTGTTGGTGGGCGATTGCTGCTCTTGTGCATTCACACTAACCAAAGCATACATTGCGATAAAAAATGCAATTAATATTTTTATGTTTACTCTACTCGTATGGCTTTTCGAACTCGCCCCGTTTTTTGAAATGGTCTCTGATTCCATTACTCTGACTCTGCTTAATTTACTAAAATGTAACATTTTTTTCGACCCTGATTTGTGTCGGGCGCAACTTTTAAATTAATTGTTGTAAAATATTATTTAGAGTTGCTGTCACCCAGTCGTTTTCTGTACGCAGTCTGTGCTAATACATTTCCGATTGAAAAACTTGCGAGGCAAATTGCTATCGCAACCACTTTTCTCAATTTAAATTTGTTTTTGTACATAAAAAAATATGTTTGTAATAAAAATTAGTTTATGCTTTAATTAATGAATTATTGTTAATAAAATTTGTAACTAAAAAACACGGCAAAGATAAATGAAATGAAAATATGAGTCAATCACCCAAAAGGGTGAAAATGCACTTGATTTTGATTTTTTTTCAACAAAATACTATTTATTTTTTATCCATTTCTGACAAGTAAAATGTAGATAAAAAATGTTGCAATGTTAAGTGCTGAAATAAAAAAACTTGTTTTTATTAGGCGTTAATAGCATTGAAATTTTCTGTCAAGATCGACTCCCATCATATTAAACTGAGCTTGTAAATCGGAACAGTTTTTAGCATCCCATTCTGACGGCTTCCCCCAATCATCAGTTCCAAGGTATTGTCCATCTAATGTATACATCTTACAAGTGCAACTTTTTTCTTCTACAATTTGTTCCTTTTTGCAAGAAGCCAAAAATGCAGTAAACCCAAATATGGCAATTGTGACAACCAAGAAAATTTGCTTTTTCATCTTAAAATACGATTAACCTTATACTATCGCGAGGTTTCAATCTAATTTATAATGCTTTAATGAATTATTGAAAATAAATTTTGTAATTAACCTTTAATATTCATTCTATTTCGTTCTTTTTCTCAGATATTATTCCACTCGCAATGCTTACAAATATTTCCTTTCTCAATTTCTTCTTTTGAAATATTAATCTTGATGTGTATCTGCATCATTGTTTCGTTGGCAATCTGTCCGCTATATACTTTGAAAAAATCATATTTCAATATTTTGCTGATTTTCAGCAACAGATCCGTATCAATCCGTTCTCTCAGAAAATGTCGTATATATTATCACGTTTGCAGGGAATCAGATTTGCAAATTTTTCAACAGAAAGTTCACTTCGATCGAATTGTTCTTTGATTAATTTGCCAATCTGTATTTTATCTGTATTCACCTTTTCTGCAGACATGCTTCATTCTGTTGTTAATTTGACAAAATTATTTATTATTCCCTATTGATTAAACAAAATATGTATTGTCTTTTCCTACATTTTGTATCATATTCTTCCCCAAGCCGTCAAACGAAAATAAATGACATGAAAAAGGCATGAATCTTACCGTCTCTGGTTTTCTGAGGTATCGCCAAACACCCAACAATCACAAATAAGGAAGTACATGCCTACAACTTGAACATTCACAAAATTACTATGCGATTGTTTTCATTTAATTGGCGATTTTCAGAAAACCACAAGTAACAAAGCAAATGCTTTTTTATATGTCATCAATCATATCTTGTTTTATTCCATGAGATAAATATTAAAAATTACGGGAACAAAATTAGATGAAATAATAGATAATTCCAAACGGATGGATGTGTCTTGTTTATTAGGAGATTGCGGGTCTCCGCTCCGCTTCGCCCGCAATGACACAACACTTTTCAGCAATTCGGGGGCAACACAACGGAAGAGAATGCGGTGAAAAAACAGTCTATTTATCGCAAAAATGCAGAAAATAATTTGTACTTTTGCCGCAAAAAAACACCTGAAATTATGCAATACCGTATCGACAAAAAATCGGGGAATAAGTTATCAATCATGGGATTCGGCTGTATGCGTTTCCCAAAGGGATTGACCCAAATC
>JGI20166J26741_12273361_pt1 | contig 17770 bp, 22 predicted proteins | sample TergutCu122P5_FD_26741 | JGI IMG/M metagenome (IMG submission 26741)
CCCCCCCCCCTTTTGGCAGTAATGTTCACGATTTGATTCTGTTGCAACCTCACCCTTGTTTCAGCATTGTGCTATAAGGTACTTTGGTTTGTTCTTGCTGTTGCCTTTGACTCTATCAGTGACAATTAGTTTTCTGTCATCAGTTCACATCACAGTTCAGGAAACAAGTAAAACTTGTCAAAGTAAAGAGCATAACCTTTATTTTGAATAGGCTGTATCACGACAAGTATGGATAAAATGCAGTCAAACACAACTATTATATAGTTATATATAATGGTTGTGTTTGACTGCATTTTATCGATACTTGTGATCCTATCAACACAACTGGGATGTCTCACCTGAAAGGCTGTATCACTTTCATGTTGCTTATTTCATTTGTTTTGTGACCTGTATAAAGTTGAAGGCAACACTGGCAAGTTGAGAATTGCACAGTTTATATATTTTGTGCCAAGTCAAGAAGATAATGTGCTGGACTTACGTACATGGTTTCTGCAGAATCATTCATCCACTCTTTCTTTTTTGTTGCAGCCTATACACTTTGTTCTTAATACTACCGAGGGCAACCTCTGTATATTCATTCTGTGCATGTAGTGGACATTTTTCCACTTCGTACGTTATGTACGAGTACAATGCAGTAACCCAGCTTAGCTGAGGTACAGATACTGATCTAGGCCTCAGTGCCATGTTGTAAAAACAGACTACTGTCAGTAGTTGAGCTGGGTTACTGTACTGTAGACAATGTATAATGTGTATAACATTTTGTTTTTCCCCCATGATTTCCAATTGAAAGTACTTAAAATGACAGCAGTATGCCAGTTGTTCAGTTGGAATGTATAATCCAAGGAAGAGGGTAGGTAGCACAGATGTGTATTCAAGGAAAATGTAATGCTGTTCGTATAGACATTCTGGTAGAGCTGATAATAAACATGTAGTATGTCGAGGGAGACATAGATTCAAGGAATGCAAAATCCAAGTTGAACTCCATTTAGTCTGCGGTACTAGCAGAGCAAGTTCTATGAGGAACTTTGCCGTATTTCACTTTTTTGTTATCAGTGGATTTTTTTGTGTTAATTGTAGTCATGACCATTTCTTGATATTTCCACTTGCATGGGTTGTCATATGACCAAGCCTCTTCCCAGAATTCTCGCACACGTGGCACGGTCTCTTCGGTGTGGGAAGTGGATGGCCTGCCTGGGTGGGGGTCATCTTCAAAGGATCAGTGTCCACTTTTGAAATGGGAATACCACTCAAATGTCTTCGATCAACTTAGGCAGGACCTTCCGAAAGCTGCTTGCAGCATTTCGTACGTTTCAGCACCAGTTTTCCCCAGATGGAAACAGAAATTGATGCAACACGCTGCTGAACTTTCTCCTCCATTGTGAGATGTGACGCACACTGCAGGTAGACGTTCACTGAGAGGCTTCCACAGAGCGAATGTGGGGGGATACCGTCTTCCGGTTATGCAAGTACACTTACACAGAGTTGCCACCTGTCCTATCTTGTTGCCACTTCGCTGCGTATTATAGCTTCTCCGAAAAAAAATCAGTCCCGCAATTAAATGATTAGTCCTCATATGTTCAGTTTACATGTGTAACAGTCCATGTCCAAGTTGCTGTTTGGTATGGCCAAACAGAGTGGATTATTGAATAAACATAAAATAAAGTAAATGACAATGTTTGTTGAACCAGTGTACTTTGAGAATGAAGATCCCGTGTACACATCTTGCTATTTCTTGAGCATCTCTCGTGTATCTCCCTTGCAGGGTCTGTCACAAGAGCAGCTGAAAGACTACTCCCTGCAGAAAGCAAGTTTGAAGAAAGAAGAAGAGGACAGCTCTGACGACTCCGATTCTGATGATGATGATGACGATGATGATGATGAGGATGATGACGATGATGAAGAGGACAGTAGTGCAGACAGTAAAGATGGTCCTTCAGAAAAGCAGCAGGTCAGTGAAGTTTTGTAACCTCGTGTATGGCCAACTGTGTAAAAATATCAAAAGTCAGTGTGGTATGTTCATGTTTGCATCTTAAGCAATTTCTTCTTCACGCTTCTGTGGGAGTAGGTGATACAGGGTAAGCAAAGCTGACAGACTGTGTGCTCCCACTGTAAATTGTGCATGCTTATTTGTTTCCTTGCCTTAAAATATCTCTTTAATGATCACAGTTCATTCCCCACTGTGAACAGTGTCATTTGCCCTGTTAATACAGTCTTTCACTCAGTTTGAGTTGAACATCAATGTAACTAAAACGCATTGGCCACTATACAAGAGAGACTAGTGTGTACCTTGGCAGAGGCAAAAAATTCTGCCCAGAAGCAAGGATGGAAGTAGATTTTCCATTCATAAATCACATATTTTCTGGGATTTTAGACCTGATGCTCCATACTTTGACCACTGGGGGAATGGAACTGGAGGTAATTTTTGTGTTGTCTTACTCCTTGTCCATTTTGTCAGTGTTTCTCATATGCTGTTGGTTATTTAATAATGTTTTGGTGTAGTCATTCTTTATTTTCGTATGTTCTAGAATAAGACATCTCTCATGCTATATTGTATGAGAGCAAAACTCAGGCTGTGTACTTTCTTAGTCCCTGCAGTTGGAAAGGCAAGGCTGAATTTGTTCTCTATCTGAAATGCACACCACAAACATAGCTGCTATAATGATGACAAGTTAGATAACCCTCTGTGTTACTGTTCTTGTGACAGCAGGCAGTCTTGTATTGAAAGTGACTGTTGCTAGTGGGGAGAACTCCTGGCGCATTCAGGGAATGGTGTTAATAATGGCAACAGACTTTTAGGTACTAACATGTACAGTTGTCATCAGACATTTTGATACTTTGCTGAGTTGCATATAAAATAATTTTCTTTTATAAAGTGAAACATGTAAACTTAGTGACATTACTTACTTATTTACTTTCTCCATGGAGCAGAGTCCTTCTTGAAAAGCTAACCGGTTCTCAGCTAGTCAAGAAATCTCCCACATTTTATGGAACCCATAGGTTCATTACCGTATTTACAAGAGCCTGGACATTAATTATAAAGAGAAACTCACATGGGTGGTATTGACCATTTTGAAACTTCATAAATTGGTAAATGTATCTGTTATTTACAATTCAGTTCCTTTTTGGAACTAGTAGCTCTGAAAAAGCAGTAAATTTGGTTACAATTCAAAGTGTTTGTAGAACTGAGACTTGGATGTAAAACCCTTGCATTGAAATATTGTTCACTGCAGGTTAATACCTAAATTCATCTATTCTCCTTAATCTGGAATTATCATTCCACATCAGAACATCCTGTTACTGCGTAGGTTAGTGAAGTTATGAGGGTTGGGCAAATATGAATTATAATTCGTAAATATAACATTTATTCTCCAAAACTGAAATTGTTACTTTTCAACATAATCTCCCTGGTTTGCGATACACTTGCGCCAGCGGTCCGGAAGCTTGCGGTTGCCGCTCAGGAAGAAAACTTTTGGTTGCCAGTGTAGCCACTCCTGAACATCCTGTAACACTTCCTCATTATTGCGAAACCTTTTTCCGCCCAAATGCTCCTTTAGGGGGCCGAAGAGGTGATTGTCTGAGGGAGCAAGGTCTGGACTATATGGAGGATGTGGTAGAATGTTCCATTTCAGTTTCTGGATGGTGTCCATGGTGTGAGCAGCCACGTGTGGACGGGCATTATCCTGGAGAAATGGCACTGATGTTTGTGCCCTTTTTCTCTTGTTCCTGATGGCTTTCTTTACTGGGCCTTCGAGAAGTGCTGAGTAATATTCAGTGTTTATTGTGCGACGCTGTGTGAGGAAATCCACGTACAGTGCACCTTTAGAGTCCCAGAAGATGCTGGCCATAACCTTCCCAGCAGAGAACATGGTTTTCGCTTTTTTGGGTTTCAGAGATTCTGTGTGACGCCACTGCATTGAAGAACGTTTGCTCTCAGGTGTGAAGTAATGCACCCACATCTCATCCATTATCACGATAGAATCCAAAAAAAAAGCCCCCTTCCTGCTTGTACTGCAACGACAATGATTGCGCCACTTGCAGCCGTGTACTCTTGTGTTTGTCCATCAATAAATGCGGGATCCATCGGGTGCACACTTTCAAGTATTGAAGGTGTTGTTTGATGATTGTTTTCACACTACCATCACTGATGTTCAGTATTCCAGACAACTCGCGGACAGTTAATCGCCTGTTCTCCCGAATGAGTGCATCAACGCGGTCTGTGTTCTCACCTGTTATGGAAGTCCTCGGCCGGCGCTCATGAGGTTCATTCTGCACCATTTCCCTTCCTTTTTTAAATGCACTGCACCACTTATAGACACTAACATTTGACAGTGTCTTCTTACTGTACTGCTTCTTCAATCTTGAACAGATTTCTGACAGTTTACAACCTTCTTTCATCAGGAATTTGATTATAATGCGCTGTTCCACACTAACATGTACCTTCGCTTCGCTCATCTTCCTCACAATTGACAAAGCTGCGCAGTAGCAAACACCAGGTCGGCGAATGACCTTGGAACAGTGCTTCCACCTTCCACATACTACTACTTTCAATGGACTGCGCTGCATTTTTGAACTACGAACAAATTATAATTCATATTTGCCCGCCCCTTGTACATTCTTCTGCTCACCCACTCTCCACTCACTATCAGTCAGGAACTTCACTGCTGTCACACAGCGAGTATGACAACAGTGAAGTTACAACAGAAGTGTTCTGTGGTGATGATTGGTATCACACTAAATACACGTTGAAACAGCCTTCTTTTGTATGTAACTTTTTTGCACAATTACTGTGAATTTCCATTGTGATCATGAAATAATTGCAACATATCGGGGGAAAAAGTGTAAATAGTATCCAATTTAATTCATTTGTGTACTGTGATGGCGTTGTATTAAATAAATTGTAATTTAATAGCAATTCTTAATGTATACTGTTAAGAAAATAACTGCAATGAAATTTTCCTCACAGTGTTTAGTGCACAACTAGTGTACCAAATATTACTGACATGCATTATTTTTGGAGGGGAAACGTGGACAGACTGGCACATTGTGCCCATTATGCCATCATTCCATACAATAAATGCAAACAAGACAAGGACTAAGTGCCATTTCATTTGTGTTCTCATTGCAGGGATCAGGTTCTGATGACTCATCATCAGATAGTGGTAGTGATTCAAATGACTCAAGTGACTCAAGTGATTCAGGAGACAACAATGAGAATAATGATTCTGGTGAGTCGTCATCAAGTGAGTCAGACACTGATTGAGTGGTTTGAGTGAGTTTTACTGTGAATGACCGAGTTTCCCTTCAGTAGGTATATAGCAACTCACAAGCTTTATTATGAACGTTTGTTACTCATATGATGGTTATTATCATATTCGATTGATCAGATTCTGTAATTATCACTCCTAGTATTGGCCCAGGTGTGGCTTAATTTGCATTTCAAATTCTTCATACATTATTTTTGTTATTGTGTGCACCATATTTTCATTGTAGGTATTATTTTAATTTCTTGCAGTGTTATTTTGTGATACAGAACAGGGGTTACCAAGAATATCAGGACAAAATCTTTCTGTGTGACAGAAATCTGACATGTTTCTCATCTGGTCATTCCCTTCCTTTCCACTACCAACTCAGATTCTACATTGCTGAGGTATTGTGATGCCACATCAGCTATGAATACCGTGTGTATCCAGTTTGTTCTTCATAGCATCCACTGTACGGTGATTTGTGCAATATTTGCTGTGTAGATCAAACTATTGTAAATTAAAAACTATATTCCTTAGACATAGTGTCACGAAGGGGTGTTACATTCCTGGATGGATAATTTTCAATTATAAACTTTGTGATTGTGAGATTTGTCATTCATTTAAAAGTGAAACAGCATTGTAGTGACACACAAAAGAATTTAATGTACTGGTAGCATTAAATAACAGGTTTGTATTTCAGAATATTATGTATTTATTACACTGGTATAGAACTAGAAATGCTTCCTGAGATCACTTTAAATTAGGGTGATTGGTAGTTAATGGAGGTTCAATGGAAATGACAGAGGAAATAGAGATAGCAGAAGTTTTATACCTTATGGGATATGGCACCATGTATTTTTTTATATAGATACCAAAATGTTGGAGGAACTTGCTGTGTCTTTCTTCAGGGTACTTCATATACAAGTCTACATGGTATCATATGCCAGAAGACTGGAATCTTCATTAATACCACTGTGAAAACCCCAAATTTCATGATGGCTGTTTACGTTTCTTGGTCAGTATCTACAGTATGTGAAGTTGAGGAAACTTGGAACTCTAGTATTTAAATTTATGCAATTGAGACATGAAAATGTAGAAATATGCTGTGAAGATAACTGTGCCAGCACTAACTCCATGTGCACATGCCAACACACTGAAATTCCCTCTGAAATGAGTCAGTGAGACACAAGTACATACCTGCTTGTGTAAATTGAGGTTATTGCTAGGAAAGAAAATTCAGTAACTAGAGAATAATAAATCAGAACTACACTTGTGAGAGATGAGATTCCTTTGGCAGTGAATATGAGGATTACAGTATTCTGGGATGTTGATGTGCTGCTTGGTGAATGGGTAATTAGGTGCTGGAGGAACTCCTGTACTGTAATTATATATGTGTGTGTGTGGGTGGGTGGAGGTGGCGGGGGCAAAGGTGGGAGGTGTCCAGTTGATGATGCTTGTTGCACTTGATGGTGATCAAATCTTGGATGCCCCACTTTTTGAGAAGAGGTGATGCTGCATGAAATTGTAACATAATCTTGAAGAGTGTCACCCAGGTGGCTTCATATTTGGCAGTATTAATTGCCAATTGCAGCCGCATAAGATTTTGATCCCAGGTGGAATGGGTGTGGCAATGGTTGGCAGTAGGAGTCACCCAAAGATTTTGGTTTAACCACTCAGTATGAGAGGGCTGCAGGTAATATTAACATACTTTACTCCCAGTCCAAAACAAAATGGCTTAAACTCATGGGAGGTAAAGTCCTCAGTATTGTCAGATGCCATGACCTTGGGAACTGATAGAGCAGAAAGTACCCTCTCTTAAAAGAGCCTCTACAGTCAAAGCAGTATTGGGTTCTGTAACTGGGACCAGCCAGACAAACTTAGAAAAGGGTTCTGCACATGATAGAATCATCATATTTCCCAACTTGCTGTGGGAAAATATGCCAACATAATCACTGAAGATTTTGTGGACAGTATGTACTGAAATTTCATAAGCCAGTAACCTAACCTGAATTTTGGGTGGGATTATTCAGTGATCCCACTCGATGGCAGTAGAATTGTGTGCCTGATGCAGTCAGCATGGTGCTGACCACTCAACACAACCCATTGTGCCTTATTACTTGTGTGTTTGGCACGATAACAGTCGACACAACTGTCAGCATCCTAAGAAAGAGAACCGTGAAGAGTCAAATGGGGTCTCATCCTGTTGGGAGACAATGTACGTTCACTTCACTCTAAACATTTTTAAGTTGCAGGAAAGTAACAACTTCTAATATGTAAAAACAAATGTGTCTTAAATGTGTTCTGCAAAACTGTGAAATCTTGCCACACATTCACTTGTGGGCAATATGCATATATTTAGAGACACTGATGTGGCTGTTCTGCTTCCCAAATTTGACAGCTGTGACAACATGTGAAGTGGTGTGTGACATATTTAATAATCTAAATGGAATATGGTTTCTAAACTCTGGATATAATGAATATTTTTTCACCAGGATATGCAAAGCGGGATGGAAATGGCTGCTGGTTTTCATTTGTTTTGCTTTCTCTCTTTCTTCTTCCTTATTTATTAATAGGAAATAACATCAGGAAGCTTAAGAAAACAATGTAAAGAAATTGTCCTTGAATTCATGTTTGAGGTGTACACAGTATGTTTGATAAATACTGACAGAAGAGGGGAAACAACCTAAATAAATATTGTTCTGATGTATAAGTTCAGAATATTTCAAGAGTTACATCTTGCATGCTATTTATATCAGTAAGACTGAACTCAACAAAAAGTAATAAATGAATAAATATTAAAGTCTTGATACAAGTTTTGTGGCACCAAGAGCTGATTATTATTGTCACTGAGGTATGTAAAATTGCAAGGTGACATGTACAGGGTGCATCTAAAATGCTTGGACAAATTTCAGGAGTGAGTTCCCGCACCAAAACTAGGAAAAGACACGTAGTTTTTGAGGTGCATCCCAACAATGCATTCACCCATTGGATTGATGTTATCAACATTAATACTCAACACTCAACGCAAGACAATTGCCCATGCCAACATTAGTCAGTTGACTTTGGTCACATTCCTACATAATGCTATTGGTTTTCAATTCTGTAGTGAGTGGTGTCAGTGCTAAGTAATGCAGCTTGCTTTGTAATGTAGGTAGTAACTACCTTGCTTCTGTACTTACCTGTGAGTCCTTCACGGCTGCAGATTACTTGTTTCATGAGCAGGTGGACATGAATGTTATGTGTGGTCACGCAAATGGTAATGGTCATAATGCCGCACAGCTCTGCCAGGAAACTTTTCCAGACAAAAAGCAGCCAAACCATCAGACTTTTCTGCAGTGTATTGTTGACTTGCAGAGACTGAACATTAGCACCAGTTACTGTGCTTCGAGGAAAACTGATAGCCGCTTATACACCTGATGTGGAGGAGCATATCCTAGAAGATGTTGCAGGAGATTCAGGTATCAGTGTGAGACAGTTGGCAGCAGCACTTTCTGTTGGTCATATGCCAGTCTTGAGGATACTCCATGAACAGCTACTGTACCCCTACCACTTAGAGGCTGTGCATTGTCTAACACCTGCTGAACAGCCACCAGAGGTGAATTATTGTCAATGGTTTGTTCAGCCAACTGCCACTCCATTGCTTGTCTCACCTGTGCTTTTCATAGATGAGGCAACTTTTGTTAGAGATGGCATCACAGATTTCCACAGCTAACATCAGTGAGCAGAGGATAATCCATGTAGTAAAATCCATGCTAGACAGAGCAGCATTTCATGATCAGTGTATGGGCCAGTATTGTGGGTGAGTGAGTGGAAGTCCACATGCTGGGCCTTAACACCTTACATTCAATGTCTACAGCAATTTCCTTTGAAATGGTCTTCCATAACTGTTGGAAAATATGTGTTTTGCAGGAAGAGCATGATTTATGAATGATGGTGCTCCAGCACATTTGAGCTGAACTGTACAAAATGTGCTCTGTAATACTTGGCTTGACAAATAGTTATGTAGAGCAGGACACATGGCCTCTACAACTGGCCAACCTAAATCGTTTATAGAGACACTCGCCTCCACCCCCAGAACCTTTGAAAGGGTGTGATAGTCCACGATCAGATGTGTCCTTATGCACTGATTTAGGTGGAGCATATATGGTGCACGTGTTATGCTTTGGGCTTGATATAAAAAGGAATGCGATAGCAATTAAATTGTGAATGTATATATTAGGTGAATTATGTCAGTTGTAAGAAAAATATTACAGTTAAGGTAATATTGTAGATTTTAATCATCCAATTAAACTCAAGTGACCATTGATGTCTGGACATGTGATTTTATGCACTTTTGTCTTTGTTTTGATGTGAGGAACTCACTGTTGAAATTTTTCAAAGCATTCCTAGATACACCTTGTATAAAATATGGTACTCCAGGTGTGAGAACACATTTCCATTCTTCTTTAAAAAAAAAAAAATAGTTGCACCGATTTTTGGCAAGAATTTCCCTGACAATGAACTGTACTGAAATAATGAAGTACATGATATTTATGCCACATGTCATCAGTACTTACATGATGAATGTAAAGCACCCCCTCTCCACGAACACACATAAACATGTGTTAATTGTGTGCGTGTGTGCACACACTGGAGTGTGTAATTAGAATCTAGAAAAGGCTGAAAGAAATTTTGAGGCTATATTCCATAACTTTTCTGTGGTTTGAATCTAGACAAGAGAAACGGATGCACAGTGCATATTTATCATCCTAGATAACATTTAAGATTTTGATGTTGGTTCAGTGTGGTGTTGTTCCTTTTCTGGGGTGTTAACACTGTAGATGTGGATTGTGGTGCTGACTTGTTTTGGAGCATGCTGCCTGGTCTTCATGGTGAAGTTGCTACTTATTTTGCTCACTTTCGTCCTAGAATTGGAGAGAGGATGTTCCTCACAAATTTGGTTAACCCAACCTACTTCCACATGGTGCCAACACCCCAGAACAGGAATGCCATCAAATCAAACCACCAAGAAGGCTTAAACCAATAATCTAGTACAATAAATTCATTCTTGGCTCTGGGTCTGCTAGCAAATGCAGATACAAGTGTATCATTGAAAATTTACTAACAGTATCTAGGGCAGAGCATGTTTTGTTTATAGTTTGGGGAACATTCATGATACATTATATATTTATTTTATTTTTTTGGTATGAGCCATCTTTAAGATAATGGATGACTTTCCAGCTGAGGTTCTTGGAAGAATTGTTTTATTTAACCGAAAGCCAAACAAACGGGAGAAGCGAGGTGTATACAGGATTTTGGTGGGGAGACCTGAGGGAAAGAGTCCACTTGGAAGACCCAGGACTAAATGGGAAGATAATACAGGGCGTTCCTATATTAGTTGTGCAAAACTAAGATGTAATAACACAAGAAGTAGAAAACAGTATTATGACATATGTCACAAAATGCAGTAAATATTTGTTTTAACTACAGATATTCACAGGTATTCAATATGGTTTCCTCGTGTCACGTGACAGATATCAATCTATAAGCGATTTCGATCCAGATCCTACGAATCATTTTCGCAAGTATGGTTCTGCTTCTGTTATCAGTGCCCATAGTTCTTTGAACCTTGCAGGAACAGGTGGAACAGTACTTTGCCTTTAATGTATCCCCACACTGAAAAGTCCAGGAGTGTTAATCAGGCGATCATGGTGCCCAAGCTAGCGTTCCACCACGTCCAATCCAAGCCACAACCGTGCGACTGAGGTGGGAAGTAACTTTGCGATGGAAGTGTGGGGGTGCCCCATCTTGTTGAAAAATGAAATCTGTGCCCATATCTTGCTGCAACTTTGGTAAGAGATAGTTTTCCAGCATGTCCAGATAACTGATGCCGGTTACAGTTGTTTCGGTGAAGATGCACAGCCAGTTTCAACGAACTGATTGTATTATGCTAAAATACTCATTCTTTGGAGTGATTTTTTGTGATACTTGGTCCTAAATTTCTGAACATATGTGGACGATTGCAATTCGTGAAACCACAACACCCTAAGTGCTCCACACCGGTAACGACTCATCATAACTGGCTGGATTTATGAGCTGTGTCCACAGATCACCCTTCTAAGTAGCTATGCTTGAGTGGAAAGCCATTTGGCGGTTGGAATAAAAACTTAGGATTAGGCACTACTTTTGAAACCTAGCTGACCAAATTCTTACTTCTAGTTCAGAAATTATTATTATTATTATTATTATTATTATTATTATTATTATTATTATTACTACTACTACTACTAATTGCAATTGAGTTGTCACTTGATGGCAGTCCTTACACTAGTACAGACAAAACAAATAAGAATAAATATACATAAACGAAACAATACAAAACAGTAAATACAAGTATACATATTACCAAAACACCCACACATTACAAAACCCACATATTACAAAACAAGTTAAACAGTACATGATATACCCAAATGAAATAGTCACAATATAATCAAGTACTCTCAGTATAAGGTCACCCTAACATACGTGCGTACATGGCACTTTTGTCCCTAAGAACTTCTCCGTAACTCCACTTCAAAATAAAATAACTTCAGTTCACTACACTTCACATCACTTCACTTATTTACACTCAATTCCCACTTGAATTCTCTTGCTTGTAACTACTTTCTTAACCCCCTTTCTAAAGGTGTTTAATTTACAGCGGAAAGACGCTAGTAAGCTTGCAGGTAATTGGTTCCAGCTTTTAATTGTCATATTTACGAAGGAATATTTACCAACATCAGTTCTTTGTATCCTCCTAATTTTCCGATTGTGATCGTCCCTACTCAGATAGCATGGTTTTAGAAGTCTATTCCCTATCGCTTTCCAAGCCCGTCTCCCGGTGTGTGCCTTGAAGAGGGCGCATATTCGAGCTATCAGTCTTCGCTGTCCCAAAGTTTCTCAACCCGACTCATATTATTTTCAAATTTAGCCGCTTTCTTTTGCACCCGATTTAAAGCGCTTAACTGACCTCCGTATGGGCCCCAACACACCCCTCCATACTTAAGTATTGGTCTCACTAGTACATTATAAGCTAAACGTTTCGTATAATTATTTCCCTTTTTGAGTACAGGCATTATGAAACGAAGGGCCTTCCTTGATTTCGTAGTGTATAATTGACATCTGCCCAGTTTAGGTCGCTGCGTATAATTATTCCTAAATATTTAAAGCTACTTGCATCCGGGATTAATCGATCCTCAAAATAATACCTTATTCGTTCCTTCACCTTAGCTTTTGTGAAGCTTACTGCTTTACTTTTGCATGGATTTATCTTAATTTTGTTTCTACCGCCCATTACTGTAATCTGTTTACGTCCATCTGTAAATTATCAATGTCACTACTAATCGTTATTTTCGTGTATATTATACAGTCATCTGCGAACAGCCGTATATTAGACTCGGCGTTTGTCCAAATATCATTAACATACGCTAGAAGTAGTAGATGACCTAATACGCTCCCTTGCGGCACTCTTGAGGTTACTCTGACTTCCTCAGACATTTTCCCGTCTACTCTAACTCTGCGAACGTCCTAAGAGAAATTCATTTGCCCATACAACTACCCTCAAATCCACACCGGTTGCCGCGATTTTCGTAAGCAGCCTACCATGTGGAACTAAATCGTATGCCGCGTTTGTCCTGACTCCCTCATCCAGTGAATCCGCGGTATCCTGACGAACCGTAACTACTTGACTTTCGCATGAGTACCCTGGTCTAAAACCATGCTAACCCTCATATTACCACCCACTCATTTCCCAGACTTGTCTTAGGTACCGTGCTATAACGTGCTCCATTTGTTTGCAAACGACCGAGGTTAAGCTGACTCGCCCTATCATTTCCTACTACCGATCAAGCTTCACCTTTCTAAATGGAAACCACTATAGCTTTTTTCCAGTCAGCTGGGATAGCATTATTGTTCATCGTAATATCCAGCAGTCTCACGAGGTATGGAATCATGGGTTCCCCGCCTAACTTTAAAATTTCCCCAGGAATGCCATCTGGACTGACGGATTTCTTTCTCCCGATTGCCGATAATCGCTTCCTTATAATGTTAATACTTAATGGTGAAGGGCTTACCTGATCGTGTTGATTGAATTATACGGGTTATTACTTTCGTAACTGAATAGAGACGCATAATAAGAATTTAGGGAGTTGGCGTTTTCTAATGGATCTGTAATGAGCTTGCCATTATGGTCCTTGATCGCCGGAGTATTTTCTCTATTTCCTTTACGACGTTTAGCATACTTAAAGAACTCTGTCCAGCATCTGCCTTCGTTTTGTAAGACCGAAGGTAAAAATGTTTCCTGAGCCTTCTGTGCTACAAATAACTCCTTGGATAATCGTTTCATTTCCGCTTTGTAAGGCTGCCCAAATTTTTCCTTATTGTACATTTTCCTAACCTTTACCTTTAGCCGTTTTACTTCCTTATTATAGTATTCAGGGTCCGGGTTTTTACTCAGAATTTTTTGAGGCCAATAACGTTTGAATCCCTCGAAAATTATATCCTTAATATTTTTCCATATCTCCTCTACGCAGCTGCCATTTCCAGCCCACAGGTTAAACTTATCCTGAAGAAATACTTGTAAGCCTAAAACATCTGCTTTGTGATACACCAGGACTATTCTTTCTGCTTTTGGCTCCCGACGAATTTCATCCCATCTTCCAATAAAATCCCCTTATGGTTGCTGATTCCGGGCAAAATATCACAAGAGATAAACGAACGTTTAGGTCTGAGAAGGTAAATATCCAACAGTGCGTCTCCTCTTGTCGGACCGCTTACTACCTGAGTATAACCACTATCCCAAACTAAATCGTTTACACACGCCTGAAATCCGCTCGCTTTTTCTGCGTCCCCATTCCAATCCGCCTGAGGTAAATTCAAATCACCGCCTATAATGCTTCGCTTAGTTAAATTTTGCGTAGGTAAGATACGGGCTGATAACCTTTCAATCGTCAACGTATCCTCATTTGGAGCTCTGTAAATACCTATAATTTCCCACGTATGTTTTGGACCCATTCCTTTCAATTCAACTGCGATAATCTCAAAATCATCTGCCCATAACTCCGTAGAGGCAATGACATTTTTCACATATAAAATCCCACCACCACGGGCAGACCTATCCATTCTGAAAAAGTTAAAATCATCCCTGAGGACTTCAGCATTGCTAACACCTTCCTTAAGCAATGTAACAACATTGGGATTGTACGTGTCAACTAAATTCCAGAGTTTTATTACTTTATTGTAAACGCTCCTACAGTTAACCTGCAGCACAACTAGCGACTTACCTTCTATCCTATAAGCAGATGCCTCAGCTATAGATTTAACGCCTGACCCTTCTTCAACTTCCGTACTCAACAAGATACTAGTCACTGGTTCACCTTCACGTAAAGTCTTCTGTTATTCGATCGCTGATCGTCGCATTTCCCTGGCATCCCTCGTTCTGTAATTTCCATTTTCCAAAATTTGTCACATCTTACTCCCTGTCGATCCTCCGACATCAAGTCCACTAACTCTAGCATGTAGTTGTCCAAGTCGACTCTTTCCTCTTCCGTTCAGATGCAATCCATCTCTAGCGAAATCTCCGTCCTCTATCCAGCTGTTCGGATCAATAAAGGTAAGTCCCAAGGCGTCTGCTACCCAGCCCTATCTATCATTACGAGTCCCAGTACGCCTCCATGACACATCTCTACGTTGCAACACTCCACTCAGGACAAGTCTGCAGTTCTGAGTTTCCTCTTTGCCGTAGCCACCAACGCACATACTTCTCGCATTACAAAATCAAGATTTCTGGTTGTTCGCAAGTCTTTAGTACCTACGTGAATAATAACAGTTTCTGGATCACCTAGAGCCCTCTTTTCTATCATTCTGTGTAGCTGTTCGGTTTCAATCACCGGAAAGCACTCCGCCATCACATCTGCATGGTCTGCTCCAAAGTTCCTTAGCATTTAGTCACCGACCACCATGCACTTTGCTACCTTTTGCTTTGCATGCACTGTATCTCTCTTCCCATCTCCCGCCGGCAGTATCTTTGCTTCAAGCTCCCTGTTTCCAGCCCTCAGTTCATCAATTTGTCGCAGGGCGTTTTGTAATTCCTCTTGTAGCATTCTCACCTTTTCAGTCCTGCACTTATCACAGTTTCAATTCTCTAACTCAGTCTTCACGCTTCCACAACTATAATGATACCATTGTCCACATAGTTTTTATTGGATTCCCGACTTCATATTCCTGCCGCACCCAGTACATAAGAGTCGTACGGTGTTCTCCACTTACACAACAGGACCAGGATTCTGCTCAATTCCACCAATCATTAGTAAAACAGCGAAAACCATCGAACTTAGCACCGTCAATCCCAAGCAGTCACCAGTCGTTCCGTTAGCGTCACCACGCCTATGTACGCCACGCCACGAGAATCTCCCAGCACAGGTACCAACTCTCGCCCGGTAGTCCTGCATGTTACACCCCATTGTCTACCCTTAGGGCTAGCGCCCACGAGCGGTCGGAACCACAACGGTTTTTTACCGCTGCAATGAAACGTTTTGTTTTAAAAGGAAGCGACCGCACGGACGTTTCTTTCATCGCAGCGTTTCTCCAAACGCAACATGCTTCATTTTCTGTGCGGCGCGGTGGCCGCACAGCGGTTGGCGGTTGCAATGAAACACGAATGAACATACCTGCTTGCGCGCACGAGCGGCAGAACAACCGCACGGCCACCAGTCTTCGTCTGCCGTTCCAAGCAAGTGCACACATCATGGACCTAGACTTCAAGATTTTTGACAGCGAGAAATTAATAACTGAGGTGGAGTAGAGGCCGGCACAATCGATCGATTGATTAGCATTTGGGTTCCAGCCCTAACGGTCCCGATGCACCTAGGCCTTATATAACGGGCCCTTTGTGCCCCATAATCTGTTATCAACTCAGTGGATTCCTGTTCCGCTGAAGTTCTAGTTGGCCTCCAGACTTAACTTTTAATGTCCTCTGGGTCCACGGAAGAGGAATCCAGATAGGCATTTTTTTTCTCTCAACAGTCCCAGTAAACAAACCTCTCCAGTTTCCCCAGCAAGGCCCTATGGACAGAGCTGCCCGCTTACAAGGCTCTTTTTACATATCTCTCAAATTCCTTGTAAAAATTCCCATAAATAAAGAAATTTATCCCTTCTCTCAAAGGCCCTAGGCAAGCGCCCCTCCATGTTCCCAAAAACCGGGGCCCCTGAGGAAACAGCCGCCCATTTTCAGAGAGCCTTACTTAGCATATCTTTCGGGGTCAACATTAAAGTAGCCCCACCCTCCAGGTTCCCTCTCACAGAGCTCCGTCAGAAGAGATGCCCCATTCCTAGACCCCTCCTTCATTCCTGTTTCAACGTCCCCGGTATACGAGCCCGCTACCAGGTTCCCCAGCCGGGCCTCTATGGAAAGAGATGCTCGTCTCCAGAGCCTTTTCTCCATGTCTTCCAGGGTCGCCAATAATGAAGTCCCCCCTCCTGGTTCTTCTCACAAAGCTCCCTCAAAGAGAGACGCTCCACCCCTAGAGCCCCCTTCATCTATCTCTCAAAGTCCCTGGTAAATGAGCCCTATTCCAGGTTTCCCAGCGGGGCCCCTATGGATGGAGATGCCCATCTCCAGAGCCTTTTCTACATAATCTTCAGGGTCCCCAGTAAAGGAGCCCCCCCTTCAGGTTCCCCTCACAGAGCGCCCATAAAGAGAGATGTTCCGTTTCCAGAGCCCTTCAACTATATCTCAGAGGTCCCGGTGAACGGACTTCCCTCCCATGCGTCCCAACGGGGTCCCTATGGAGAGAGGTGCCCGTCTCCACATCCTTCTTCTACGCATAATTTCCCGGTAGACTAGCCCCCTGCCAGGCTCCCCAACGGAGAGACATTCCCGTCCCCTGAGCCCCTCCTTCCCATATCCGTTCCTGTAACATTGCCTCTATTTCCAACAGCCTTGATACTCTCGAGGGGACATTCGTAGACCTTATCCTGAAACTGAAAGCCGTCTCTCTGACGAACGAAGTTTTGTAGTATGCAACAAATTTTAACTGTTACATCACAGAAATCTGGACAAACATCACTCGCACAGTGAAAAATTCTCCATTTGTTACACACTATGCCAAATGCACATCCCACCATTCTTCTTGCACGAGTTAATCTGTAATTACATATACGTTTGGCAACATACAAATTTCTGTTAGGGTATGGTCGTAAGACATGTTGTGACAGAGCAAATACCTTGGGCTTGTGTAGCGCACATACTAACTGCACCAGATCGTGAGCAAAATGTGAGAACATAGCGTTTCTTTCACCGTCCGTGCGCAGAGCCAAGAAATAATCGGCCGCCGCGGCTCTTTCACCGCTGCGGCAAAATACCGCCCGTGTACGCTAGCCCTTACTCAGGAGCTCAACACAAACACGTCTGAAGTCTACGACCGTCCAAATTAGATAAAAGATTTTTGTATAAATAATTTAGGAACTCTTTGTAATAAGATGAATCATCGGACATTGGAAAGGGGGGG
>JGI20166J26741_12274472_pt1 | contig 17769 bp, 10 predicted proteins | sample TergutCu122P5_FD_26741 | JGI IMG/M metagenome (IMG submission 26741)
AAAAAAAATTCAATCAAATTGTTTATTCTCTTAAATTCGGCACAGAGAGGGTTCAGTGATTAAGAAAATAAATTTAATATGATCCATACCTGTGCATTAAATTAGTAAACAGTAAACCAATGAATGCACTTTGGTAAAATATTTTACCAGAGTACATTCGTTGGTTTACTGGGTATTATGCTTAAGAAAATCTTTGTGGATACTGAATAATAGGTAAGTAGATTAGATGGTGGAAAACAGTGTACTTCCTACTGTCAGAAGCCCAAGAAACTAATGTTGCATTATATGTACATGTTTTAAAAAATATTGCTTAATAAATATAAATTGACTGTCACATATGTTTATTAATTTTTTCATGTCATATATCGTACTCCTCTTGTCTGCTCATTATTTCCACTACTGAATCATAAACAGCTGAACTCCAGGTGGTTTTATTAGATAATGCAGCATGTACTGAAGGGAGCCAGGATAGCATAGTTAATCTAGTGCCTAGGCTACAGGCTGAACAACTGAGGAAACATGGTTTAATTCCCAGCAACGACAAGATTTTTCTTTTCTCCAAAACTTCTGGGCCGACCCCAGCATCTGCCCAGCCCAGCCTCTTATTCAGTGGCTAATGGTAGCTCTTTACCTGTGGGTAAAGCAGCTGGGGTGAGGGGCCAATTGCTAATCTCCATCCAATACCAGGGTTAAGATTGAATGGAGCTAACCTCCACTGTGCCACATGCTTTCATAGTGTGCACAAGAACTTTTCCTCTCTGTCCCCGTCTGTTTGTCTCTCTCTCTCTCTCTCACACACACACACACACACACACATTATACTTGTATATGTATTGACAGTGAAACTTCATTGGTGTGTTAAGGCAACTGTGAAAATATTTTGTTAACATGCAGTTACTCTACATTACACACATTTCTACAGTTGAAACAATGTTAAATGTAACCTAACTTATGTTACAGTATGTCAGATATCTTACTATCTGAAGCTGGAATGCATAATTCATGGAATGTGTGGGAAATGTAGGTATGAACACTGCAATGTTTGTGTTTCCCATCCAGCAGTTGATCAACTGACATTGGGAATGTACTTTTCACTCCATTGTTGACAGCAGTTTTTAACCCACTGTCCAAGGTTCTTATAAAGAAGAAGTCTTTGTTTAACAAGCTGATGATAGCTGAGTTTAACATATGTTGGCATAACTTCGGACATGCAACAGACTCCTGCTGCAGACCACACGAGGGGTTTCCCTTACTTTATGTGTCTGCTGTGTAACATGGCCTTCCTTAGTGAATTCTCAGTCGGCATTCAACCCTGTGTCATATGAATATGATTCACTTGCCATCTGTCATTTAAGGTTTCAGCATTACAGAGTTTCTCAACTAGTGCACCATAATGCTTTGAAACCAGATGCATTTGACAACAGTACTTCACTGAATGTCAAATAGCAGATGTTTGGCACATTGTGTCATGTGTTTGCTCTGTGCTGCTAGTACACAATTAAGCTGCTTCTACTACATCAGTATGTGGCACATTTTCATATGCTGTAACATGATGTGCATCCCAAAATTCATTTTTATTCTTAAAATTTTGGGTGTTGGAACTTGTTTCCCATTTATTATGCACTCCTGAAATGTTACTCATCTGTGTAAGTGTTTCTGTTTGCATTAGAAAGATTTATGTAGATGAAAAGGGTAATGAAGTATGAAGAACAATGCACATACACACAGTCATAACTGTTTTTGCTTTAGTGTTTGATGTGGCATTACATATTTAGAAGTATATATTAGCATGCTTTGACACTGAAGAAATATCATCAGGGTACATATAATTTGTAGGGGCCTGGGGTGGCGTAGTGTTAAGGCACTGTGCTACTAGTCGGACGGTCCTGGGATCGATTCCCGGTGATGTCACTGGATTTTTCAGTGACATATTCCTTCTGACCACACCATGGTCCTGGGGTCAACACAGCCCCTAGTGAAAATGAGTACCAGGAACATTTCCTGGGGGTAAAGGCGGCCGGTGCGTGAGGCTGACGACCTTACCACCTTTATGTGCTGAATGTCATGAAAATCTGGAAGCCTAAACCTCCTGGAACCCTCTGGGCCACACCAGGCCTGTTACGGGACTCCTTTACCTTTTTACACATAATTTGTCCTTGCACACCCATTCTGAGCACTGGCAACATTTCCAGTCTGTTTTTCTGTTCTTAGCTGTTTGACAAATAGAGCTCCCTCCACACTGTCTTCCTCCACCTGTCTTCACATTTGTAGTTGAAGATGTTTGATTGCAAGCGACACACATTGCTGTCATGGCCCTGCGAGTATTGTCTGTCAACGTGTCCACTATCAGCCCTTCTTCTCATATGTGGTGTTACCATTTCTTCTCCTAGAGAAAGCAGATACAGGCATTTTCAATTATTCTTCTTTTGTTGCCAATTAGGATATGTCAGCATCCACAGTACAAATACATTTGCACTTACAACATCGATCAAGTTGAATAGTTTCAATGGCCAGCACCTCTTTGATCTCGTACAGATGTATTCCCTCACATCCTTATCCAGAACGTCAACCCCACATTTAGTGGCATTATAGTGCATGATGATTTCAGGTTTGTGATCTTTTTCCTCTCCCAGGCATGTGTAATCATGATGTTGGGATGCATTGAGGATGACAGTCTTGTTTCTTGCTGGTACATGTGATACCAGTGTTAGATCATTGGTAAAACCAAAGATAGAAGAATGGACACATCTTGGTTTTCCTCTGAGAAATAATGCTGGAATTTCAGACTTATTCTTCCTACTGTGCCAACCACTGTCATGTTCTTAGTCAAAAGGAAATTTGCTAGTTCACAACTTGTAAAGAAATTATCAGCAGTAATACCTCTTCCAGTTCCATACAGGTGACACCATATCTTTTCAAACTCGAAGGCCCTACTTCTTCTCCCTTACTCCATAATTCTTGCCAGGGTGTACTTGCATTTTTCAGGCATAAAAATTCTTTGCATCAGCAGCAACCCATAATTTGAACCCATACTTTCCTGGTTTTGACTTTATAAACATGCAGAATGGACATTTACCTCTAAACACCACTACCAGTTCATCAATAGTTATGTGTTCATTTGGTGCGTATGCCATTTGAAATCTGCTGATTATACTTTCAAATACATCTCTGATTGGAGCTAATTTATCTGTTGATCTCCATTGATTTCTTGTAACTTTGTAATCGAAACAAATGACACATAGAATTTGAGAGAACCAATCCCTCAGCATTAGTATGATGACATATATCATTCAGTATGTCATCAGTAATGAATAGTTTCAGGGTGTCAGCTACACTTGAAAAATTTTCACTATAAGCAGTCAGTCCTGGCATACCTATAACTATATTGTGTTTCCTGCGGCGACTCACAAGAAGGGGTAGTTTATTCCCAATTTGTCCATTTTTTGCATCATAACCCCCCTCTGTTTTACTGTCAGTATCACTATCATCTGATGCAGTCACATTATCTCCATCAGAATTAGTTTCATGTGTAGACACATGGCCACATTCTTCTTGATCAGAATGTTCACTTGGCACATATTCATTGTCACTCATGTCACTTCTGTCAGTTGCACTGTCACATTTGTCACTGTTACGTGACTGGGCTTCAAGTTTGTCAAGCAGAATTTTCTTTATCACATCCTGTCTTGCTTTATAAGGATTCATACACTTCACAGACAAGCAAGCACAACCTTCTAATGATACAGGCTATACTGAACTGAGGAGTGGCAGTAGAATCATGAGTTACAACTCCAGCAATGAGAGCTACCAACATGTGACTGCAAAATCTGAGCCCATTAGTCAGTCAGCCGTCCCATAGAAGAGCTAGTGCAATTCTTATGTGTTAGATGATTTGTGTAATAAGTTTTGGCAGAACACATATTTGAGACATTTTTTACTAACATGGGTACAAAATGGTCTAGTTGGATATGAAAAAACAATATGCTCACTGAATAATGATTATTTTGTGTCAGTGGGACTTAAAAGAACAAATAAAAAAAAATAGATTGTTTCTCCATACCAGCGAGAGTTGTTCAAGAAAAGACCCTTCCCGGGTACATTTTGTACCCAGTCAGTAAACTGTGGGATAAGTTAACTCTTTGTTTTGTTTTATTATACCTCATACATATTTTTATTCTGCTGGTTCATCTGCAGGAAGAAGCCATTAGTGAATGCAGATGTCAGTTATAAGCCATGCATTATACAGTATATGTAATTATTATAAAATTTATACAATAAAGTCTTTAAATTCATATACAAGTTGTTTTTGCTTATTTATTTGTATTTGTATAGTTTTTCCAGTTAATTTTATGGAGTGTCTCAATATTTTGAAACTACTTGTTACTTTTATTTACATTCTTGTAAGAACTGAAGAGATTACTAGTGAAGTATATTATAGTTCATTGATTGTTTTGTCCTGTGTTAATAGAGGTGCATGGTTTGAGATGAATATATTTAAAAGCTACTGGTAATATTTATCACATCAAAATATATGGTGTGTATGAGAAGTGTACAGATGTCTGTGTATTGTTTCAGGTCAGGGGGGCTATATTAAGAAGACTGCACCCTCATTTCATGGTGGAATGCTTCGTTATGGTTGTCCTAAATGTTCTAAACACTTCTCACGTCGAGACAACCTTCAGACTCACATTGCCAATATCCATGGTGATGCACGAGGACCTTTCGCCTGCCCTCAGTGTGGCAAACTAACCAAGAATAAGATGAGCCTTCGTTCTCATATGTATGAGTATCATAAAGGTTGGCTGCAAAAATGAGACATTAGGTATTAGAAAATATTTATTTTATAGTCAAGTTTGAAATGATTGAAAGAGTTACATCATGAACATTAATAACATTTTGGGTGAACTAAAAATTGGATCAAGATTAATCCATCATTTTTTATAACAAAAACCAGTGAATGCACCATATTGAGAGAATGAAGAGAGACAGAATGCAGATTTATGATGACATACGATCAACTGGAACAAGGAATCAGAGAAGACCTTTGAAGAAAGTACTTGCTGACTGAGACCGAACAGGCCAACAAATGACCTAAGTTCCTGTACATTACACACAACTGTAACATCACAGCATCTTTCAAGAAAATCGTCAACTGCAAAGTGACTGTCACTGTTCACTTGATTGATCATGTCGACTTTAAATCCCAAACCAAGACATCAGTTCACCGACTTCAGGATTAGCAAACTAGGCTCAACATAGGACTGGATTATTTTTATTTCTTGGTGCAAGAAGATTTTTGGAGATTCAACCATGACAACCATTCATTGCTGATATGCCATATTCATATGTTTTCTGCCTGCCATTAATGCCCTGGACCAAGACATGACCAGAACAAACTTACAGCTTTAGGCAAAATAGAATTACACTTGCCAGACACTTGTTCGGTGAGACCAGCAATAAGAATGTTTATTACACATTTAGTAAATAAATGATTTACTGTCATGCTGTTTTCATTAAACAACAAAATGTAACATGATTTGGTGCAGTATGATATCTGTAGTGTGATTAACTTTATAGTAATAAATCTGTTTCCGGAATAAGCGAATACAGAGCCCCAGTGAGGTTTGAAAATTAACAAGTAGCACATCTGGAAAGTTTGTCTGTTCTGACTTCTACATTTGTGTGTTATAACAAAATGTTACATAAAGTGCAGACTTTAACTGTGACTCAGATTTATGAAAGGCTTAAGTGGTTAATATAATTTAAGACATGTATATTTCAGTGAATAAAGTACCTTCCTAGAAACATAGAAGTTTGTATGCTTTATTGTTTGCCTTTCAGGATATTCGTTCAGAAACAGCAGGAAATGTTTATACCTTGTATGAGCATTTATATTTTGTTACAAAATCCGTACTTAACAACACATTGATTTGTATCCTCTTGCACCTTGTTATTGGGCATTCCAAGTCTCAGTTACTAATAAAGGTAAAGGTAGGCCATTATGCACAACGTGACAGCATATGGGGAAGCAGAGGTATAGCTGCAGTAATCTGTAACCTCAGTGCCATATGGTCAGCTTCACACTCTCAACTGCTTCTACCTTGAGGAAAGAGCTCCTAGTACCCATCTAATATGAGGCTGACTGGGTCCCACACCAAGTTTGGACAGTGTGGACCTGCTGGCAATCATCACAATTCCACAGTTGTCCAGCCCAAAGCCTTGTCGTTTTCACTGTGATATCCTAGCTCCTTCTGGCTAACCAATAGGCTTATAAAATACAGCTTGTTGATATTTATGTGGAGGCATCCTTAACACATGCTGGTAAACAAAACATGCATTTGTATAAGGCAGTGTATGAAATATGCAGATAATTAGCTGTCAATGAAAATGTAGCTTGATGGTCAGTAAGTAGACATGTTTGACAGAATGAACAGTGTGTTTGAAATTGTAAAATGTTACTGATTTTGCGATTTATAAACAGGTTTGATGTGCATACCATTTGTGAGGTCTAGTCATTACTCTTGTAGCTCATTTAAAAAATTTATAAACACATTTTTTTTTCTGTTGATGAATTTGTACTTAAAAATGGCTTATAGTGCTTGTAAAGGCAAAGTATAATATAAAATATATATAATACAGTCAGACACAACTTTGTATTTTATTAAATCATATTAGATTATAATTCCAGCAACATGTTTTGGCCCTATTTGTGGGGCTATCTTCAGGCTGATTTTTAGACAGGTGGAGTGCACTCATTGACATTGAAAAACAAACAGGTGCTGCCCACCACCAGCAGAATACTTACTACCCCAGGCATACGTTATAACCTACAAGAGGAATTTTTTTACCTTCACCTAGATATAAAATTGATATTCTGTATGAATACAGCTCACTAACTTTCTCTTACTACCAGAACATTAATGTAAGTACTATAGTCTACTTATAAAAACAAAAACATGTACTAACCTTATTGACCAATTTATTAACCTTAAATATGATATCTATTATACGGTCACAGACACACATACCTACAACTACTTTTGACTGAATGCCACTACTACAGGTAATCAATATCGATCATACAGAAGATGTTTGTTTCCAAGAAAAATTTCACCACCAAATTATAGTAAGAGAGAATCCCAGTCACTGTATACCCCCATAACCACCCCACCAATTCTATTTTATATGGTTTTAAAATCTGTTGTATAAAGTACCACATTTAAAATTTTAATCTTAAGTGTCTTATATAATATATTCATTTGTTTTAACAAATCCTTGTAATACAAGATCTCGTAAATTGAAAGCATTATCAATTGTATACTCACACCTGTCTAATGATCAGCCTGAAGATGGCCCTACAAATAGGACCGAAACATGTGGCTGGAATTATAGTCTAATATAATTTAATGAAATAAAAAGTTGTGTCTGTATTATATATATTTTTTGTTATATTTTAGCTCATATTCAACACAATGGGGGTGTCTCACTGAAAAAAAATGTTGTAAGGCTATTTAATTCAAAGTACAACTCACCTGTTATATGCGTAAGAATTTAGTTGAACATTGAACTTAATAATATTTTGAGTTGTACTGATTTGAATGTTGTGTTTTTTGTGATTTATTCCACATGTATAGTTATTCAAACTTTTGTATCAACATTCAAGTCTTCAGGGATATGAAACCACGTAGACACATCATCATATCCCATCAGCACTGTTGTGAATACCTCCAGTCGCATTACTTTCAGATTCACATACTGTACATATGAATGTGTGTGTGTTTATGTACCAGATTCGGGATTTTGTGAATTTTTACTACCTTCTTAACACTCTTCTCATTGTGCTGGTTTGCAAATGCTTGCTGTAGTGTTTATCACATCAAGCAGAGAAGGACATTTCCAACTGCCAGGCTGATTATTACAGTTTCAATATGTCAATATAAACCAAGAAATGTAGATAGCTGGTCGTTTTACTGGATAGTTAGCTGTCACTGCATATGTTTCTTCCTGGCTGCATATGATCAGTTATAGTGTTACACATTAGTGCTGGAGTAATCTGCTGCCATCCTTGTATATAAGAACCTGCATTACTGTGTTAAAAATAAATGCTGTTTGTCTGTATAGATTCAGTATACATATTCTGGTAAGCAAAAACAAAATGAATGGCCAAGGTTTTCTTTGTTAAATGGAAAGTTATGGATGATAATGTCAGTATCTATTCAGGGAAGTGGTAGGGATGAGAGCCAGTGTTTGTGGTATTTTTATACTGTACTGGTACTGTCACCATTGACCCCATGGTCACTATCATTAATTAGCTTATCTCATCAATCTTGTAGGTAAAGGTATTCAATACAAAAATACTTGCAGTAAGTGATCAACATTTACTTAATAGAAAACAGCTTTTAATTCATTTAAAATTCGTTGTATGTTAATCCAGATTGCCCAATTCATATTAGATATTTTAGTTGCTTTTAAATTCACTTGCAATTACAACTTGTTGATCAGTGGTCTGTATTTTGGCAGGAATGCTTTTTCCATATGACAGGCTCGTAGCTGCCATATTGTCATGTGGTGTTATATTTCATATCATTAGAAAATTGCCAGACATTGATATGAATTTCTTAATTGTTGTTTAGCTTTTGAAATGGTTTTACCCGTCTCCATCTAGTGTAAAGACAGTGAAGCTACAGTGGGGTGAAGTGGTGGATTTGTCTGCAGTGGTAGCCTCTTTTGACTGCTGTCACCAACTTTTAGTAAATTGCTGCAGTACATCTTTATCAGTAACATGTTAGTTTATGCAGAAAAATTGACAGACATAAATGTCAGAATTCATGCATGTATATAGCTCCTTCTGAAAATGATTCACTGAACATGTATGTAGCTAAATATATGAAATAATTCAGTCATTTGCTAGAAATAAACTGAAAAAAGTATGTAATGAAAAGTTCCATAGTATGTACACTTAACCAACCTTTGTAAGGCAATAAAAGAACATGTAGAAGCAAAATGCTTGAAAATGAGAAATTTGTATGAAATTTTACATGGAAACCTTCAAGGTAAAGATTCCATGTTAGAGATCTGGATGTAGGTGGGAGGGTGTAAAGCAGATCTCAGAGAAATAAGATATGAAAGTTTGGAATGGGTTGAACTGATTCAATGTGAGGGCAGATGGAGTAGGGCTTTTATTAACAGTCCTGGAAGCAGGGATATTCTCATCAGCTTAATTACATTCACTTCTCAATAAATATTTTACCATCAATTTCTTTAACAATAAAGAACGCCTTTGTTAGTCGTTATCATTATTATATGTTTATAGTTATACCACAGTGGGTCAAGTTATGACAGAGCTTTCACAATTCTTCCATCCTCCCATGAGTATCCTACTTGTATCTGTGTCCTCACTTTCCATGCTCTGTTTTGTGTATCTTTCCGCACTGAGCCTCTTTACCTCGACTTTGTGTCCCTGATGTCTTAGTCTCTTTGCCTCGTTTTTGATGTCTACTATTGCGTCTTTGCGATTGTCAATTTGTATGGTATCAAACAAATTCCTGTGCAAGCCATGTGTAAAACATATGCATACTACTCTATCCTTAATTCTATCAACTTCTTGTATTGTTTCTACTTTCAGATCTGGACTTACATCATGGTTTGGGATTTAGTTTCTTCTTATTTGCTGCTTTCCACCTGTGGGAACTGTGCATAAACTTCATATACTCTGCTTACATCTCTTTCAGTCCCATTTCTTCGCCTGTGTATACAACTCTGGTGAAAGTTGTGTGTTTCAGTATGACCACTCACAGAACTGATCACTTTCTCTATGCCACAGGCTCACCTGAGAATTGTGCATGGATTGCTACAGCCCATCTCAATGTCAGGTGTCCACATTGTTCACGGAATTTTGTCAACAAATCAAATCTCAACATCCACATCCGGGATGTACACAGTAATGAACGTGGGCCATTTGCATGTCTGCAGTGTGGCAGGCAAGTGAAGAATAAGAGCTGTCTTCGCGTACATATGTACCAGCAGCATACAAGAAAAGGGTCTGCTGGAAAGACAGATGTGGACCCTTGCTCTGCCACCTTGAGGACAGAATTGTGGTTGAGAGAGAAGCCAATATAATCTTCTCCACTGTGAAATATACAATTTCAAGCTGACTGAAATCTGTCATATTGCCTCTTCAGTTCTGGATAATCTCAAGTGAATGCAGAATGGCCATGAAGATACTGACACATTCAAAATTATCATGGTCACGCCTGTGGTGGATACCAGTGACTTCAGCATCACTGTCTTAGTCATTGGTGTCCATTACAGTTACATTCCCCCACATATCCTTTCCAGTGACTTATTGGCAGGATACGGTGTAATGAACATGCTCATCCATAATAGACACATTACTGTTCTACCACCAGATATGTAAAAGTGAAAAAGCCAAGATTGTGTTGTTTGTGGCCACTAGATGACAGCATAAAGATGGCTGGATCTTAATCCCACTTGCCTCCAGCTAGTGATGAGATTGAAGAAGTATGGATCTTTACACCCATACTTAAACAACTTTAGGACCTAATTGCAGGGAACAGAGATAATTGTACCATTTCATCTGTTAATTAATTTGTATAAGTCTGAACTATGGTTATCTTTAGGCCATCTAACAAATCTTTATATGAGACCTGTCATAAGACACAAAGTAGGCTGAAAATAATACCGTATATGGTGCATAATTGTTTGCTTTAATTTTTTGTTGTAGTTAAGAAGATTATAATTGGGATGTGTCTTAAGCAGTAGGAAATGAGTATGTTTTCTCTGTTTGTTTGGCTCCAAACCAAGTCCACTGATGGACTGTGAATGTCATAATGAACTCTTGGATTCCATAAATGTAAGAAATTTCTTGATAGACATAGCTTGCTCCATGGACTTTGTTATAGGTGTTATGGGTTAAAAGTAGCAACAGAAGGATTCTGCTTTGAAGTGTTAATTGTCTATTAAGGCACACACCATAAAGTTTACATGTAACACCTCAAAGAGTTGATAGTGAGGGTAACACTGCCACATTGCAGTATATGGGATAATACCTCTGATGATACAATGGCAGTGTACAAGTTTGCAAATTCTTCATTTATGTATCCCCACTCAAAGATTTTGTATCATGTTTTTACATTTTAATGTAGTTAACTTGAGTGACAGATGTCAATTATGCCATCCTAATTTTTATAAGCCTAAAGAGAGGTCAGTTAGGAGAATTTGCAGGTAAGATTTTTTGATAGTATGGCATGGACATTTTCGGTAGCAACAGAGGCTCTTGAAATCCACTTTGACTTGGCAGTTTTGTTCAAAAGTAATTGACACAGAGCTGGTATATTTCAATGTGATTTGTGATTAATCTGAATTACTTCAGAATGACTGAACATCAGCATGAACAACAGAAATATAACACTCTGCTGCCCTGTTCATTTATGTTACACTCTCTACAGATTTTAATATTTGCTGAACAGACCCCATCAAAGATCAGAAACAATGTGTTATCAGGAAATATTTGAAATGGCTGAGGTGTTTAACATTCCAGCACTAGGGATACAAGACCTTTTGGGATTGATTTTCATCTATGTCACATACAGAAATGCAATTCCTGCTTCTTAGAGATCAAACTGTCCATTATAAAGACCAACCACTTGATGCTACTGTTTATTGCCTAAGTCATACAAAACACAAATACAGCATGTGGCGAAATGAAGAGTTTTGTAATGTTACAGCAGGTGGTACGTATAGTTACCGCTAGGCTTAAACAGTTAAAGGGATCTAAATAATAATAATATGTTTTTTTAAATTTAAACTGACAAAGATGTATATCATGTACACAGAGTACAGCAAATCCTCACCCTTCCCGGGGGTTATGTTCCTGAAAAATCCTGTGAATGGTATAACTGTGATGCACAAAGTTAAGATCTTATGGGAAAAATGGGTTAGGGGAACCAAACACTCATGAAACGTGATAATATATAAAGTAATTATTAATAAACATGAGAACATTTATGTTTTTGTTGTTTATTGGAATGATGAGAGTATTTCTGGCTGAAAGTCACCATGGTGATCAGAAGGCATAGAGTGCATGGCAGAGGGGGAGACAGAAGACTTAATGAAGAAAGGGGCCATCTTCAAGTGCTCTGCCTTCTTCTGCATGTCCTTATACATTTCCTTTTATGGTGTTATGACAGTTCCAATCTCATGCTTAAATTTCAAGCACTTATCCATGAAATGGTTTATCTCAAATACATAATGGACTTGGTCATACCCTATCTGAAAGCCTTTCCTTTAGAGCACTGCTGGTCAACTGAGGCCTTTCCACAATAGTATCAGAAACTTCTTCTTTTCTAATTCACTGAGCACTGTCAACTGTTCAGATTTCTCCTGATTTAACTCAGCACCATGAGAGGTGGAAACTTCATGGCTCTACATATGGAATCCTTCTCCACTTTACAGGCCAACAAAGGGATGTTCATTATTTTGTCATGTTGCTTGGGGAATCTCTAAATGTCACTGACTACTTCAGACCAAAGCTTCTTCCAGCAGCCTTTCAGAGTCATGGATTTCCAGCATTCACTGACACTAACAAAGGTCTCCTTAACTTGCATCCAAAATACTGCATCAAGTACAACAAGTGTAATAGCTGCTAAATTACATGTTGGTCCCTGTTTGAGTGGCTGCCAGAGTAAGGTAGTGGCATTGGACAGATTCTTAACTTCAGTATTTGGATGCACAATACAAAGATGCTCTGGATGCCGTAGGACATTACCAAGGATTATGGACTGTGCTGGGTGCTAGATTCTTGGACTTTTGGTACAGTGTTAAAATTGACCTTTACTACCACTGCCTTTTCCCTCACCACAGCACCACTGACTGCAACCATTTCTATGTCTCATCTTCCACTCACACATTCAAGTCCCTTTCTTGTCATTTTGAAGAAGGGGTCACAATGACTTACAGTACAAGTTCTGCACTGAATCACTGGCCTTATTGCTTCCCCTTGTGTTCACATATTTCTTCATAAAAGAAATTGTTGATTTATTTCCACCATAAAGGTGTCCAAGCACAGCAGTGCTCATTCTTCTGTCAAGCTTATACAACACCTCCACTGTCTGTAACATACGTCACTTTCCTTCATGTTCCTAATGTAATACATCCTTGTTGTACACTACCCTTCTATTTACCAACTGCCATGCACTACACTGTCTTTCTTCACTCACATGTTAGTTCTTTTTGTAGTTGTATACACATTTTGCTTGTTGGGCATTCACTATTGTAATATTGTACATATCATGTACCAAGTTCTGCACTATCCTTTTATTTATCAACTGTCATGCACCACACCATGTTTCTTCACTGACATGTTTCAGGTAGTAGCTAAAACTTGTAGCTGGCTATATATGATAAATAAGAGTTGTGTTTGGACTGTGTACATTGTACTTCTGCTTACAGCATTTGCCTTTTCTTCATAACCTTAGGCTCTTATCAGTGTGTACATCATCCTTTCCAGACATAATTAAAACAAAAGGCAAGAATTAGTTCTAAAAGTTGTGAAAAGCACAGTTCAAGTACCTACCATATAGCACAATACCTAGGTAGCTTCTGAGTCAGACACATGGGTAGGTGTGGTCTTTTGCATATTACCCCACATGTCTACACAGGCACAAACATGAATGAGTGAGGAACCTACACTGCAGTGCACAAGTACTGCCACAATAATAGTTCCATGATGAAGTGAAACCATGATACATGAAACTATAAGTAGTGAGGGTCTGCTGTAATGTCCATAACTTAAAATATGAATGGTAGAAAAACTTATTTTTACATCATGTTCACACTCATTGTTGAACTTTAGTTTAGATCATGTCAAAAAATCAAATATTGATTTACTATAATTAATTATTGTACTTTAAAAGTCCTTTCTTCGTGTATGTATGTATTTCTTGAGTGCAGTCAGTGTAGATAGATGCTAGGTGGGTTGTGTATGAAGAAGTAACTACTCATATTTCATTGTCGGAAAGTAAGTCAACTTTATGTGTCCAGTTCTGGAAAATTTGATTGAGGTTGGAGGATCTTGATATATATATATATATATATATATATATATATATAATTATGCTTTAAACTGCATTTTCCATGTGTTATTGAATAAATTTGAAAGAATGTATCCATGTCATGTTTTAATTTTCTATCACATATTTTTCCCTGAAGCAAATGAAAGAACCACAGACAACTTCATTCTGGATATCTGAACTCAGGCAGAGAATGGACTGTAGAATATCTTGAATATGAAGCAGGATTGCTAGTAACTGAACTACAATGTTCAGTATATCCTGACTGAGGCTTTTATGGTTTTTCAGAGTTATTCCACCTGTGCACAGGATCCCTCTTCCCCCAGTGAATATTTTTTTTTAATAATTAAGATGTCTATGGCATCATTGTTTCATTGACAAGGATCCTTCTTATTTGAAGTTTTAAAGATACTCTATTCTTTTGTAGGGGTGAATGCTATGTCCTTTGTTAACAGAAAAGTATTGTTGTGTGTATTTTAGAAGTTATGTGCAGACACATTCCCCTTTGTATGAATTTCTTCAATACTATATGTTGTCAATTTCTTATACTCACCCACCCCATTTCTTCTGTAGTGGAGATCACCAACAGTGAATGCATTTTCCAATGAATGTACTTGTGTTTCCAAATAATTCTTAGCAGGCTTTCATACTATTTGACATTGTTATGCATATATCATACACAAATAATAATAATAATAATATTACAGATGTAAATTTACTGTTACAAAACTAATAACACTGCACCTTTTACAGTTCATAGAATCAAAAAATTGTTCTTTTTTCATGTTCAAAAATGAAGATTCATTTGTCCTGAGATATGACACCATGTTAGCTGCTGAACAGCTAGTGACATTTCAGAGGAGACTGCTGTCTCCATCTTTAGGGTAGTCAAAGATGAGGACATCAGTAATTGTTTATCAGTCCATGTGGCATCATATCCTAGAAGATGGGAATCTTCACTGACCCTGCAGTAAGAATGAAGATGTTAATAAAGTTTGCAAAAAGAAATTGATGAAGTTTGAATTGGGTTTTGTGGAAGAATGGTCCCTTAAATTAGATTTGGCCAGCAGCCAATCCAACATCAAAGTAAGGACTCCATGAAGGAGTTTCAGGGATGGAACCCACTGATGGACAGATATTTCCTCCAAATTATGTGTTCTTGTTATGGACATTAATGCTTAGATAGTATAAAAAATGAATATGGTGTCATGATACATTGTCTTTTTTATAATTCATTCTCAAACAGTGTCATATTTTGTGTGCAGTATTGATTTTCTAACAAGTATGTTGATTGTGACTGTGACAGGCTGTTGCTGTGACATGTACAGATTGTCAGTTTCATGGACTAAATTTCGAAGCTGAGTCAATAAGGCTACTGGATGCATAAACAATGTTCCTTTCCCTTTAGGAGTAGGAGTTTTCTCTTTGTCACTGCTTCATACAATTATGTATTGAATATCCACAGTAAAATTGCAGAGAATCACTTCTGGGGTGGAACAGAATTGAATAATAATTATTATTATTATATCTGGAAAGTGGTTTCTCACAAACAGTAATGTTTCAAAATTTGTTGAAGGAACTGTACTTTTGTGTGTGTGTGTGTGTGTGTGTGTGTGTGTGTGCGTGCGTGTGCACGTTTGTGTGTGTGTGCACAGAATGTGTTTGCTGTCAACTGTTATGATTTGTACATCAATGGCTCAGTGTAATCTTTCTGTTTCTTTTATCTATATTTTACCTGACCCTTTGTATGGTTTTAACTAGACTACACACTTATGATGCTTACCACAGTTTTTCCAAAGAACTTCAGTTTCTGACAGTAGTAGTAGTAGAAGAATGGATACATCACCTGCTTCATTTATCAGTTCAGGCAATTTGTTGTGTTTCATCATAGGAAATTATGTTCAAATTCCCATGCATATTTTTTTGTGGAAGATTAATGTAACACTGCAACAACCAGCCATGAATTCTGTTTGGTCTGGAAGAAAGCTAGTGGTTATGAATTCAGATTTGTCAGAATGGTGTAACATGACTCTATTGCGGACCTATTACAGTTCATGAGTCTTACATTCCTGTGTGAACTGTCTAACATTATCCCTCTGTTCATGGAAAAGAAAGCACTAATTTTCTATACAACACCATTAATTTGTAACATTTTATTAGGGTCCAGTGTCCAGAAGATGCTGCAAATAATAATATATTTATAAACAGAAGTGAAAACTAAAAAAAGGTTAAAAGAAATTAAGGTTATGTCACATACTGTGTTTTATAGTGAACATATTATCAGAATTCTTTACTAGATCATTGATGTGATATAACATTTAAAAAAATTTGTTGTTAATGAAAGTCTCCAGGTTGTGCTTTGTCTGATCGCTGAAGTAAATTTGACTCAACAAAATAATTTTTCAGTACTTTCAATGGAAAATCTCTGAAGAGCACAAATTTCATAGCCAAAGGTATGTCACTGCAACTTCACAGTTATTAATTTTGTGGATAAAGGAAGTTTAAATTTGATTCAGAACTGAATAGTTGTGCTTGGTGATTATAAAAGTGCCACCCCGTACCAGAAGTGAAAGCGATAATTTTATACAATTGTTCATAGTACATAGTTGAAATTCTTGGGTTGAGGTAACATTAATTGGGTTATGTACAAGAACAAGGATTTACACTAACTTACATGAAAACTGATTTTTCTGTATGTAATATTGTTTCCTTTCTATAAAATTTATTTTTTCCCCTACCAAAATGCTGATATAGGACAGTTCAGTTAATACACTGGCTGGTTACCATCTTCATGGCAAAGTTTCCGTTCCCAGGACAGGCAAGAATTTTTCAGTTTTTGCTTCCAGATCTGCTAAGATAATCCATCTTCCAGCCAACTACTCAGAGCATACCAGGGAATTTTGCCTAGGAATAAAGCAGTCAGAGCATGAAGTTAACCACACACCTCCATTTCATGGAGTCTGTAAAGCTTATCTACATGCCTTCCTGGCATAGTGTTTAGGCACACAGAGGTAGAAGTAAAGTTGTCATTGTGCGTAAACACCACACCTACAGGCACTGGAAAAGTGTAGTGCAAGCTCCAAGCTTTCTCAGTGTTAGTACTAGTTGCAAGTGTGGCAATATTTTGTTTTTAATGAGAACTGCAATTTCCAGAGTCAGGATGGGTATTTATTAAATGTGGAGTTTTTTTATAGAGTTGCACTGTCATCCAATGACACATTGAGACAGCTGAATGAATTGCTATTCCACCCCTGCTTGTAAAAGAAGGGTGATATTGATTGATGATACGGAACTGAAGAGGAAAAAGAATTTGATTATGACTGCTATGTGAAAAGGCTACTTTTTATGCATATTCCTGGAGAGTCCAGAATGAACTACCTGTTTATACAAATTTTACCACAAAAACCTGAAAGAATGCATTGCAAGCCACTCATTCAGTACATAAATTCTTTAAAGCAAGGAGCTTGAAATGTATGAATCAATTGTACTGATAAGTCCTTAGCCTGACTTACTTCCCGATGTATTTTGATGGTGAGAATATCTCGTTTGATGCTAGTCTTGTTATATATATAAGTAGTACTAATATTCCTCCAATTATGATTATAAATAGGATATATGAAAATCAAAATCTTCTGTTGCTGTAGCTTGTTTCCTTCCTGGTTGGGCTAAGGACTTATCA
>JGI20166J26741_12275583_pt1 | contig 17765 bp, 8 predicted proteins | sample TergutCu122P5_FD_26741 | JGI IMG/M metagenome (IMG submission 26741)
TTTGTGGGTGGGCGCTTTGTCGTGCAATATGAAAAAATCTCCAGAGCAGAACGCAGCTGGACGACCCCGTTGAATGCGATTCAGGAGGCGATCCATTACTCCTTTATAAAGTTCTGCATTTACTGTTTTTCCTTGTGGTACGAATTCTTTGTGCACTACGCCTTGAGAGTCGAAAAAAATTATCGACATGGTCTTGATGCAAGACCGTTGTAATTTCAGTTTATTCGGTCGATGGGATGTCTCACCAACCCATTCAGAACTCTCTCACTTTTTTCAGGGTCATAGGCAAAACACTAGGTCTCGTCTCTCGAAATAATTTTGTTAAAAAATTTTTTGTCTGCATCGGCCATCGCGATAATGTCTTGGCAAGATGTGACTCGATCTTTCCTTTGCTCAGGTGTCAAGGAGTGTGGAATAAAACGTGCACACAACTTTCTCTTTCTCAAATCCTCTTTCAGAATCCGAAGAACTACAGTCTTGGTGATGTTCAAAGATTCTGCTATTATTCTTGTTCGATTCGACGGTCATTTTTGACCAAATCAGCAACAGCAGGAATGTTTACCTCAGTTCGAGTCGATTTTGGACGGCCACCTCTCTCGTCATCTTCTACCAGCTCCCTTTCGTCTCGAAATCGAGAATACCGCCTAAAAACGTTTGATTGTTTCAGAGCCTCATTTCCATAAGCATATGCACTAATACTAGTGTTTCTGTCGCAGATAGACCGGCTTTGAACAAAATTTTATGGCAACTCTCTTTTCATTTCCCCCCATCCATGGCGTATAAAGAAAACTGACTTTACAAGACAAGTTATAACTCGTACACTGCCGAAGATAAACAAACGAATCTCGGTGTGTGAAAGGATGTTGGTTGATAGTTCTTCATTATTGGGTTGGCCAGTAGATCGCTCTAGTTCTGTTACTTAAAAAAAAAATTAGTCCCAAAACTTACGGATCGCATTGTGCATATTCGGCGCGATTTTTCGAAATTAAGCCGCCTTAGCGATCAGACGGCTGGGATTTGTGCTTCCCTGGTGTATATTATCCCTTTAAAACCCAGTCGTTACGTCGTGTTCGTTTATAAGGAATTTTGCATTATATTCAGAGCCTGCACTGCTGTGTCTTGTGTGGTTATTAGAACAGGGATCATTTCCGTCTAGAACATTATCTATTTTGAGCATATCCTTTATTGGTGCGACCCTGGGGCGCAGGCGGTTAGTCATCGGCTTCTCACCGCGGAGGCCCGAGGTCAGTTCAAGGTCAGTCCATGTAAGATTTTTTGTTGACAAAGTAGCAGTGGGACAGTGTCCTGTTCGAGTACTTCGGTTTCTCCTGTCATAATCGTTCCATCAATGCTCGATATTTATTTAATGTACACGTTGCTCTTACCAGAAAGACAAACGGGCGAAACCTGAAAATCTTCCAAAAAACAGTGCTATACCGGAAATCGGGTAGTTTAGATAGAAGAGTGCTTTTCACTTTCTTTTGTGTTTAAAGCGTTAAACTGCTTGTTAAGATTGGATGCCGAAGTGCGTCTTAGGTCTCGATCGCATTTCATATGGTCACTGAGAAAATGAAGATTGTCTTCTGGTGTGTGACGCCGTAAAGTTGTGTCGATGTGTATCTATGTTTTGGGGTAGCATGCTTAATCGTTTGCTCCGAAGGCGTAGGAAGTCGGTGTCGATGAAGTGTTGGTGCCCGTCAGTGCCGGACTACACGGAACCTAACACCGTCACCAGAACTTCAAAATTGCTTCAGTGTAATGTGCACTCGTTCGCTCCAATTGCCTGCTGATAAAGTGCTATGTGCATCATATTCGCTTCCAATAAATTTTGTTGTTCCTTTTATTATAATACATTACAGTGCCCAGATCTTGCTTATTTTAACTTGCGTGGTAACGTCGAAATCACGTTGTCTGTTCTACGACAAATCGATAGACTCTTCCAAAGCGACTTCGCCTCAAAGTGCGGTATAGTGATTCCTCTTTCAGATTCCGTCATCTGTCTTCCGTAAGGCCATCCAGTAGCTGCTTACGTCTCCTTCCTCGTCTACCCGTCCTTTCTGCCTTGCGACGGCGGTTTACAATAAAGTGACGCTTAGAAAGTTTTGAACAATATTGTACTAGCATAATTGCATAGAATGAAATCCTTCTTCATAAACGATTGTGCTTATCTCGTAACCAAATTCCCCGCCCTTTTGGCAACGAAGCATGATTTCCGCGATCACAAGAGCCTGACAATGGGCCATTTCGTAAGCCGCTTGAATCCATTCCATTGTTTAATTTCAGTTTTATAATTATCCTCTCATTAACACTGAAGTCCTCCAGACGGTCTAATTTCTTCAGGACCTTCCACAGAACTTCGGTACGCATTTAACATTTCTGACCCCTACCTTCTCGCCCATCTGGTGTAATCCCGCAAATAAACACAAAGTGCACAATGTCTGTAGCCTCGCACTGTGTAAGTTGCTCCATACTGTGACTGGTCTGTAGTCTGTATGTTCAAAGCTGATACTGGTAAATTTCCTACGGCTAGTATATAGTTCCGTTTCTTCAATCTCAACTATGAAAATTGTATTCCAAGCCGCATTTGATTTGTCGAAGTACGGTAAAGTGGCACCATTTTGTATTACATCCATACGAGTATCACATCCCATGACGGGACATTTCAGAATTGTAAGCAAATCCTCATTTAAATTGAACTGTTTTATTATCTGTAAAAATGGAGGCTTTAAATATAATTAAAACTTTATTTCACTGGCCCTCCCTATTAATTAAGTAGGCGTACATTGTGTCTAATTATGTGGCGTTATACACGTTGTACTGTGTTATTTGTTGCGGATATCGTGTTGGTCTGCCATTTAAAAGTTTATAGAATATCAGTGGACGGGGTTCTTGTTCTGAGGAGCGACAGAGAGCACGCGGTTCAAATGACAGTTTTAAAGTCGGCTGATGCTTCCTATTCAGCCGTCAATTTTAACCACGAAACTGTATAATTTTTAAATTATGGAGCGATGTAGACACATTTTATTTATGTTTATATTCTTATTCTCGCCACCCTGAAGATGGCCACATGAATAGCCGAAACATGTCGAACCACTATGTAATAAAGTTAGATCCATTAAACCAAAGTGCATATGTTGGTCCCTTAATATATTTTATGCATAGTCCATTAGTGTTTGGCTTCTAGTGCAACAGTGCACGCTAAGTACGTTCCGTAGCTTTTTCCAAGGGAGAAATAAAAGGACGCCTGTGTAGCAGTGTGACTGCACGTTTATATAGCAAATTGGATGCAGCAGGACTACTTTGTATTTAATTTGGAGTGCAGTTAAAGGAGGGTGGAGTTCCAATACTGATCTGTGCTACGGCTGGTGATATTCATTTCACTTTTAAACTGCTCGTCATTTCGAACTTCGTCAGCGCTGTCTGAGAGGAATTTTTGCGAAACGAGACGGAGACCACAGCCTCCAAATAAGTACGTTTTATGCTTCATTCATGTATCACAGACTTTCTTCATCACCGACAGTGGGCGTTGAAAGTCAGACTGCTGCAACTGATGACCCAGTTCCCACAAACGGCGGTATATTTCAGAGTTTCATAAAACGTTTTCCTTGTCTCCAGAGTTTCAGACCAAGTTCTTGTTGCCCAACATGAAGCGGAGCGATTCGGTTGACAAATTCGTAGTTCTCAGTTGAAGATATACATCAGTACGTGACATCCCTAACCCTTTCATTTTGTTCATTCCGTGCATTGTCAACTATTTACAAGCTCTATCAGCACCAACAAATGCACAATTATATATTAAAGTAATTACTAATAAATATGTAATGCCAGCATCAACAGATGCACACACACACACACACACACACACACACATATATATATATATATATATGAGCAAATTAATAGAAATATATATAATGCCAGCACCAACTAATGTACAGCTATATATATAGGAACATATTAATTGCAAAAATATAACGCCAGTACCAACAAATGCACAGTTATATATAGGAACAAATTAATTGCAAAATATATAAGAAAGTTTATATATACATTTATTTCTTTATAGGAACAAATTAATTGCAAAATATAAAAGAAAGTTTATATGTATTTATTTATTTATTTATATATAGGAACAAATTAATAGCAAAATATATACGCCAGCACCAACAAATGCACGGTTATATATAGGAACAAATTAATTGCAAAATATATAAGAAACTTTATATATTTATATATATTTATTTATATATAGGAGCAAATTAATAGCAAAATATATAACGCCAGCACCAACAAATGCACAATTATATATAGAAACAGATTATTTTAAAATATGTAAGAAACTTTATATATATATATATATATATATATTGGAGCAAATTAATAGCAAAATATATCATGCCAGCACCAATAAACGCACAATTATACATAGGAAAAAATTAATTACAAAAATGTGTAAGAAACTTTACATACTTCTATATATACAAGATACACACACACACACACACACACACACACACATACATAGAATTGTGCATTTGTTGGTGCTGATAGAGTCTGTAAATCCCTAACCCTTGCGTGATTCGTGTACGCGCCAGTCCATCAGTGCCCATATCTGGTTACGAATGAAAGTGTTTGGAGTAGAATCAGAATGTTCCACGCTGATAGTTTGCCGTCTTGAGCTTCGCAGAAACCGCGCAGTTCGCTGATCTGTTGATGGGGTTGATGAAGCAGGACAATTAGGACAGCAAAACTAGAAGCGGAATTTCCTAGAAAGTTTGTTGCAAATTTCTCTGCCAGTTTCTTACTAAAGTTCCAGTTATTTACGTCTACAGCTCTCCCTTTTCTCTTCTGCCCAGTGTGAAACGTTTTTGCTTTTCTCAAAACTGTAATTAGTAACTTTAAAAGGAAGGACGAAGTGTTTGAGCTGGATTCGTCGAGATCGAGACAGGTTCCTGTGACGTGCTTTTGTGAAGATGGTGGCGAAACTTAGGGTCGTATTAAAGTGAAGAACTTCTGGGGAATGTCTTGTCCAATTCAGCAGCTGTTAACTCTTCGATAAGTTCGTGCACCATGGAGCTTCTTGCATGTGCGTTTATTGTCTGTGACAGATTGTTATCGTCGCGACGTTTAGACGTTCCTGTTCTGTTGCAGTGTCTCGTGATGTTAATCTTTGTGTCCATTGAGATTTATTGGCCTGGAAGCAGATTTGATATATGACAGCAGTCTGAATGATATGTTAGCTTTTGTTTTGTATGCATAAGTTAAGTAAGTACGCACAGTTTAGAAGACTGTGTACTTTCTCTGGATACTTCGGAACTCGACGTGCTGTATCCTGAATACAGTCGTACTAAGGACAGGGCGTTACAGATAATTAGACACTGTAATTTATTGTTTGCTGATCCCGGTGGCCATGCGGTTTAAGACATTAGGTCTGCGGCTGATATCGCGGGTTCGAGTCCCGCAGAGAGCATGGATGTTCGTCTCTTGTGTTTGTTTTGTTGCTAACGGCCTCACTCGTTCAGGGAAGTCCTACCGGGTGTTTTTGTGTGTGTGTCTGTGTGTGTGTATGTGTGTCTGTCTATCTGTGTGTGATCGAGAAACCTCCACATTAAGGCGGACGAAGCCTGAGTCAGGCTGTTGAGCTACTAAAAATAAATACTGTTTGAATCTGTAACGTAAGATTCTAGGCATCTGGGGTGTTCACAGTGCTGTTTCACAGTAGTTAGATGTTAGAAATGGACACAGCGTGATGTCCCAGAATACAGGAATGTTAACAACACAGCTGTGAGAACCTCTTCTCACACAGATAACTACAATATTTCATTGGCTTCATATCGCACCCTAGAAATTTGTGTTCTGCATGAACAATCGCAGAGTCCTTCCGATGCGGTATAAACCGTTTAGTGAAAGACCAAGTGGCCTTCAGAATTCTAACTCAGGTCCCACAAAACTCTCAAATGAACGTGTATTCTGATAGTTGAGGTATCTTTTTTCCCCGAGACGATGTAAGGTCTTTACCAAAGTATTATGTTTTATTACATAGTAGAATACCATAATCCGCATGACCTCCGTCATAGAAAACTACATCATGACGTATATTGACGCCTTTCCACGTGATTATGTTCAGGGACTCATATGTGTTGAGGTTCCCCGAGTGTCAAGAGACGAAACGTCGAATGCACAAACTGAGCAACAGATTATTTTCAGGTGAGACATCCCATTGTGTTATCAATTTACAGACATATTTCTTTTTCCAAACAGTAATGCATAACTCACAACACAAGGTCAAATAGGCTACATGTTTCGGCGTGAATAAGCCATCGTCAGGCCTATAACTAGGACATTAAAAAAATTAATTGTTTTAATGTTCTAGTTATAGGCCTGGTGATGGCTTATTCACGCCGAAACATGTAGCCTATTCTGCCTTATATTTTGTGTTGTGCATTACTGTTTGGAAAAAGAAATTTGTCTGTGAGCAACGGGTGCTGCAAAACGTATTATGCATGTTCGTATTTCGTATTAATGTTGCCGTAATTAATATGAGTGTATATTGACCGTGCAGAAAGTGAAAAGTATTTGAGTACCATTCCTGTCTTACCAATAAAAGTCTTCAGGACTCAGTCAAGATATCTAGCACCGTGCAAATTGCCCAACAAACTGTGCGTCTTCAGGGTTCGTTAACCAGCTAACGACAGTCCACCACTGGCCCCTGTTTGCAGCCACAAGGGTCCCTTCCAAACCATCAGACGTGTGTTTCTCTAATGTGCTGCAATCGAAGCCGGCTGGGGCAACAAATTTTGCTCGTCACCAAACGTCCACACCGGCTTGGGTCCACTCAGCCTGCCATTCGAAGATTTTTTCTGGGAGTAAAATGGCCGGATCGTGAGTCTGACCACTCACATCCACCAAATGCCGATGTTAAGAATGGGTGGAACTATACTACCATTCCCTCTTCATGCCTTCATGGCGTATACAGGGACAGCTTCCCTTAGTGCCAGTCGAAGCCAGTGTTTGTTAAACCCTGCCTGAGTTCAGGTGTTCCATCAGAAGTTTTGTACGCAGTTTTTCCTTAACTTATGCATTCTGCGTGTTCCGTTCATCACAGTGTCCTTTGAATTCATAATGCGAGTAGTAGAGTGTACTTTATTTGTGATCAGCCTGTACTTCTAGTGAACTGATCTAACGGCCTGTTGAAATTTCATGTCGCATGAAGTCTGAATACGTGATTTATATTGTCGTATTCATGTTTCTTGTGTTATTCGGAACGTCCTAAATGACTCTGCGTTATTCTGTTGCCCTCCCCTGCTTGGTATCTGTTGTGGTTTGTTTTACCGTGTTGGTTTCCAGCAGTTGTTTGGAGGGACCGAGAAAAACCACGGAAACGGTCAGTCAGGGCAGTCGATGTTTCTGCCGGCATTCTAACCAATGTGCTTCCGAATACAAGCCGACAACCGTCAATGAGCCGGCATTCTAACCAAGTCACTTCCCAGTACAAGTCCATAGAGCGCCGTCGTTACACCTGCCTTCTCGAATCCTCGCCTATTCTGCATGTATTTTGAATACGAGGGCTGTCCGGAAAGTGTACAGCCATTTTGAATATCTTGAGAACCGGTCGCGTGGCCTTGATGTAACTTGGCAGCCAGTCAGAGGAGACCTTAGTGTTCATCCGTGAACAGTCACTCTCCCGTGGGACTAGTCAGTCGGCAGTGAGACGCCGTTGACGGAGGTTGTGTGTTGAGTGACCGTCGCACTCACAATGACCGAGGAAGATCATCTTCATCACGGCAATGCGCCTGCCCATTCTACAGCTCTCGTGCAGGCCTTTTTTTTTTAATACAAAGCATCACAACACGCAGGTCTGTCAGCCCCCCTACAGCCCAGATTTGGCTCCCTGCTACTTCTGGCTTTTCCCAAAGCCAAAATCGCCGTTGAAGGGGAGAGATTTGTGAATGCGACGCTCACCAGTACACAAGCTCAGTCAAAGGCTTCTCACTGCCGACTGACTAGCCCCACGGGAGAGTGACTGTTCACTGATGCACATTAAGGTCTCCTCTGACTGGCTGCCAAGTTACATCAAGGCCACGCTACCGGTTCTCGAGATATTCAAAATGGCTGGATACACTCCGGACAGCTCTCGTACTTTTGGGTGAATCTCGGCACAGTCTTTCCCATTTTTATGTCCATATCATGTAAACTGTTTATGCTTCTGACTCAAACCTGCTTTGTTTGATGCTTAGAACGAGAAAGAAGTTTACTGGCGATTCACTGAACCTATCTTCTGGGTAATTGAATGTCTTTGTACAATTCTTAACTGAAGCCCGTTGTTTCAGTTCTGTTCTCGCACTGATACAGCTTGTGTGTCTGCCGCCTTCACAGATGCCGCTGCGTGTTTCTAACATCGAAACGGCATGACAAAGACAAAAACTGTTTGTCAGTTTTACAGTAGCGATAAGTGGTAGATTTGGACTTCCGCTGCTGTGAAGGTGGGATAAACGAAAACAAGGGCGTGCCGAAATCATGTTGCATAAGCAATGTCAGTGGTACACTGTAGGTCAAGGCTGGCGAACCTTTTTTGAGGGCGTGTGCCCAAATTGTCTATAAATTCCGTAGTAGAAATTGTTTCGCGTGCCAATGGGAATTTTGAAAAGCAAAATAATGTCTTGGAGCCTTCCATAATTATTGTTAATTACTGCATTATTATTATTATTAATGCAACATTATAATTTTATTGTATAATTCTTAGTATAATTATTATATGTCTAATAAAGGCCGATTTGAAGAGTGCGATAAGCAAGAAAATGTGGAAGTAAGTGGGGCTGCTACTACTTCCTGTTTGAAAGGAAGACTGTAAGAAGTTCTGTCCAATGTCACGTATTCGGCCAGTCACCGCCAGACCGGCATCCTAATGTTAAATATCCAGTCAACACTTCGCACCGCTCCCAATTTGTGTAAAAATGTTTCACTCGCATTGATATTTGGTAGCAAAGGTAATTCATATACAGTCTGTACACAGGTATGTGTATATGTGCACATGTTGTTCACAGTATAGAGACTCTGGTCTGGCAAAATAAAAAAAAATGGGACAGCAGTGAATGCCGCTTGCCAAGGAAATTTTTCCGCGTGCCGTTTTGGGCACGCGTGCCAAAAGTTCGTCAGCCCTGTTCTAGGTCAAGAAAGCCACAGATCGTAACACCCCATAAACCACACTATAACGGAGGTAGTTTTATTTTTTAAAAAATATGGAACACATTTCAGAATTCACTCTTTCGCTGTTGATCGCAGTTTTCTGAACACAGTGAAGGCACAACAAGGTTTATTCTGGAAATATTTTCATAGTTTTAAAGAGCACTCCGTCAAAAGGATACGCAGTAGCAAATTTTTAATTTTTATAGGGTTCCATAATGAGGAAAGGTTTTATAACTGAAAAAAACTTGGACTGGTAAGAGATGAGTTGCGACGTATTTTACCAGGTGGTCTGACTTGCAATTCTACGTGACCTGGAGTCAACGAAACGCACTGCTGATAGTGTATGAGGCCGAAAAGTGGATGCTTTTGTAAAATAGTAAGGTGCTACTTGTATATAAAATGTTAACGGTTCTTTAAAGTGAATTTTTGAGCTGAGACTGACGCCATAGTTAATATCGTGTTATACTGTAATGCAATCTGCTAAAAGAGTTGTGTCAGACAAATAATAGTAGAGTTACCTTCCATTGGTCAAATAGATGTAGTCCTAGCCTGCAGCTCATCCGGAGTGCTGACTGGCCAAACTGGGTACGGGGCCCACGTTGCCTGCTGTCCAGGAGCTAGTGGGGGTACCGCGAAGGGCGCGTGGAGCTGATGTCACCTAAATCCAGTGCCGGGGTTGCGAATGCATGGATCTTAACTCCACCACTTAATTCAACGAGAGGGTACCTTAACATTTACCATTATGTTCTGGATAATATTGAAATTACTAATTTAGTGTGCATGCACGTTAAAAGGGCGTGACCGTGGGAAGGAAGGACGGGCGGGCGTGACCGTCGGAAGGAAGGACGGGCGGGCGTGCCCATATGAACACTGTGTAGATGGACGTGGAATGGTGATGTGTTGAACACGTAGATTCGAGCCTTTTTTATGTTATCGCGGGATGCTTGTGATCGATAAGTGGATGACGCTACGGTTATCATGCTTCGTCTCCATTAATCACTCAGTCACAGTCTCGCCGCGCTCTTTATAAATCCCAAATCATTCGGGTAGGAGAGGTGTTTCCAGTTGCATAGATGCCGAATACTTGGCGGGTATGACGTCCGAGGAAGACACCGGTATCGGCTACATAGCCGGTGTACTGAGGACAGAGACATTTACTTGTAATAACAAGATGTCTGTCAGGGTATAACTAATGACGTATCATTAACTGAGAGTCTGGATAGCTCAGTCGTTGACATGACTATTCCTGGGGCCCCCGGTGTTAAATTTGCACTGGGGGATTTATCTAATGTGCTTGGTACTGCACAAACAAACACACACACACACACACACACACACACACACAAACACACATACACACTTGCACAATCCATTATGCTGCAAAAGCTAAAGCTCTCCCATTACAGGCCTGAACAGGCCCACAGGGTCCCAGGAGGTTAAGGCCCCCAGATTTCTTGACAATCGGCACATGAAGGTGGTAGATTGTCAGCCTTACGCATCGGCCGCCTTTACCCCCAGGGGTATCCTGGTACTCACTTTTAGAGGCTGAGTTGGCCCCAGGGCATATGGATCTGTCAGATGCCACGGGAAAAATCCCGGCGACACCGGGAATCGATCCCGGGACCTTCCGACTTGTAGCGCAGTGACTTAACCACGCTTCCATTCATACTAAAACCAGGTAGTGTGTTGCTGGTGACGGTTTTGCCCCTTTTACCGTTCGGTTGTCCCATCTGCCATTGTCGCTGTTCCTAGTGCCAGTTAATGTTACGTTACAAAACGTCGGAATTCTTTCTCAGACGATCTGCACCTTACGGCCTGTTGCGACACCGGTGATGAGGAGACACCCTATCGACGTTTGTTTGTCTAGATGCCATCTACTTGCCTTCAAAGAGAAGCGGCCGTGAGTGTGAGAAGTGTTGCCTGCCGGTGGCAACCCCTTGCACGTATGCTGAAGACTCGTTAACAAGTACTTACAAGAACCAACAATCCGCGTTTTGGCCTGTAATCTGGTATCAGCTGTGAATATGTAGATATCAGTGTCTCATAGCTTCTCCTCTCTAGTTGTCGAAGTCAGCTATCCTTCTGATAATCTGCATGCTCCATCTCAAAACGTTGTTCGTTTCTGACTGATGGACATAAGTGGCAGAGTTTTTTTAAATTGACTGCTGTTACAATAGGCACTTGTTCGTTCCCTGAATTCGTGTAATACCAAAATAACTTGATCGTCTGTTCGTGCCCTCATCAGAATATCATGGCACTGTAATCTCCTCGTCCTGGTACCTTCAGCTCACGTTTCGTTCATGAGGGAAAAATTTGGGCTTCTGAGACACTACGCTGTGTGTCTCTGTGTGTTGCACTTGCAGCTTTTGAAACAGTTGATAGATTTTCACGAAACTTGCAATGAAAATTCTGCTATCAGAAACAATCAGAAACAACCCCAAGCGTCGCACTTTCTACTCTCATACAGTGAGGAATATCAACATGGCGAAATCGCAAACTTGATATCTTGGAACGACATGGCGCCTTATGTTTTAGGTTTCTGGATTAGTGTGTTGTGAGAGTTTTAAAATTTATGTAGACCGTGCCCAAGTGTTTTTTAATTAATTTTATGTAATATAAAATAAGAACATGACGACCGTGTGAGATTTTTCTTTTGTACGGTTGCACCTAATAACTGTGCGTCATCAGTATGGAACTGCTTCATGTCATACGTCTGTGGCCTGGAATATTTAGATGGCTGCAGTAGTTTTGGAACGTGTTTGTACCCGTGCTTAAATGATCACATGATGTAAGAGATTATTGAGTGTGGACAGATAGAGAGTATCAATAGCATGTGAGGGATTAAGTGGATTTGTTAAGTGTAATTAGCGTTTGTGAGCGTGGCAATGAACTCTGTTTAAAAGAAAGCAAGAATTGTTTCGCTGTTTTACAAGTGCCGATTTTTTTCAAGATGGACCCTGCACAATGCGGTGGAATGACCAGTCAGATGTGTTGTAGAGACCCTTAGCAGTGTGCTGCATAACTGGTGCCAACATCAGTGAAGTCTGGGCCTGGAATTTGGAAATGGAAAATACACTCCACTGCTTTTGATGTTTCCTGCTACCCACGAAGCAAAGTCGTCCAAAAGTTTCAGTGTAAGCAACGGGGCCCAACTTCGTGCAGTATAGCACGAGTTGTATACTCAGTGTATACAGGAATGGCGCTTTCAGAACACAAGGAAACAAAGAGCCTTTCTTCTAAACTAGTTTGCGACTCCTCACAAGGAAAGTCGATGTTACAGTGTCTATACATCCTTCTTTATGCCTCTTGGGATTTAGCGACAAGAATTTTTATTTACGTCTCGTTTTCCCCATGCGCGCCAGCTGCAGTTTCGTGTGTCGTTTGTTTTGATTTAGTCACACTACCAGCGTTAAACAAAGGTGTAAATTATGCAAATCGTGATTAAATAATTTTCTTCCTTTCCATGTTCCGTTTTCTCTCTCACGTACAAATCATTTTCCTCAACGCCTTGTTTTGAAATGCGCTGAACATGTTATTTCTTCACAGTCGGAAATTCGCACACAGGTCTACACAAAACAACAGCTAAAATTAGCGCTTCGTATTATTTCAGTCCTTATTTCCTCAACCGGTAGATGAGAAGTTCACACAGTCGTAACGGAATTACAGCACTGTCCCTTGCTTTTCTCCCTTAGTGACCAGGATATTGCAGAGAGCAAGCAAAATCCATCTGCTTTTATAGCTTGCTGCGTGTTTCGGCGTTTGTAAATTCCATCATTAGGCAATCAAAAGTATGCAGGAGGAAAGTTAATTTAAATGTAACCCATTAAAATGATACATTTTCAGAAAGCTGAGACACGTAGCGGGCAAAAAAACCGACAAAAATTAGGTTTTTACTGACGGTTTTTTAATATATATATATACCGTCATACACAACTGTACAGTACACGTTAATCAGGCAACATGTTTCGGCTTACTTTTCAAGCCATCATAAGTCCTTAATTTAAGACTTTTAGTGAATATTTGCGACTGCAGGTAGATGAGACATCTCACTCTCTACGAAACAGTGATACACAGTAAAATACTGAGGAATAACACAAGAAGTCTTAGTAGTTAGGCTTTGCTAGAAAACTAAGGACATGGTCATGTTAGGAGATCAGAATATAGGGCAAAGTCACAATATAAAGCTTCATAATTGTTCCTTTGAAAGGGCGTTACTTAGGAATAACCCTAACGAATCAAAATTCAATTCGGCAAGAAATTAAGAGCAGATTGAAGTGAGGGAATGCTTGCTATCATTCCATGCAGAATCTTTTGTCTTCCAGTTTGCTCTCCAAAAATATAAAGGTTAATATATACAACACTGTAATTTTGCCTGCTGTTTTGTATGGGTTTGGAACTTGGTCGCTCGCACTGAGGGACGAACGTAGGCTGAGTGTGTTTGAGAACAGGTTGCTGAGGAGAATATTTGGGCCTAAGAGGGACGAGGTAACAGGGGAGAGAAGAAAACGACATAATGAGGAGATTTATGAATTGCACTCCGCACCACGTACTCTTAGGGTGACCAAATCGAGAAAAATGAGTTGGTTGGGGCATGTAGCACGTATGGGGGAGAGAATAGGTACAAACAGGGTTTTGATGGAGAAACTGGAGGATAGAAACCACTTCAAAGACCCAGGCTGAGATGGGAGTATAATATTAAAATGGATCTTCAGGAAGTTGGATGGGGGTGCGGAATGGAAAGATCTGGCTCAGGACAGGGACAGGTGGCGGGCTATTATAAACGTGTTAGTGAAACTTCAGATTCCATAAAATACGGCGAATTTCTTGACTGGATGAGAACCGGTTAGCTTCTCAAGAAGGACTTTGCTCCTTGGAGTGAGTGAGTATCAATGTTTTGTAAAGAGCTTATTTTTTCATAATTGGCCTTCGATTCTGTAGATTAGTTTTGTGGTAGTCGTCAAATGGCAACGACTGTCTCCTTGCGTATCCTTAGCTACCAACCTCCATATAAACATTATGTCAGTGAGCTCTGCAGTTTCTCCTCCTAGCACAGTTGTCGAATATTCCCCAAAGTGGTCATCTTTAAGGGGTGCTCTCTTCCTGCTGCTTGCTCCGGTCACCCAGCTTTTGCATGATCTTCCTTCACTCCGTGTCGGCTTGTCTCTCATTCGTTTTCAGAATATGGCAATCTTTTTCTCTGTGTGATGTTATTTTCTTCGCAATGTTGACATTTTACCATGGACAATTATTCAACTAGCTGTCCCAGATTACCTTACATTTCAGTCTCTTAACAGGCCCTTAACCGTAGCTTCGATTTCGGCCACAACACCAGTAACAATCCAGACCACACAGCCACAACACGTGAACCTTTGAATGTCCAACGTGAACATACAAAAATTCAGGTGCTGTGTGGATTGGACCGTTACCGTAGCGCGGACATTGCTTACTGGTGTGTTCTTTGAAGGTGAAGTGCTGTAACGCGGAACTGTAAAAGTAATCATAGGTTGGTTTCACCCTTTCATAGGCCACAAAGACTCTTAGGGAGCGTAGAGGTATAGCTCTACTCTATTTTTGACCTCGACATTAGAAGGGGGTGAGGGGTCAGCGTCACGCCTCGGCCGCACCTTACCTCCAGGAAAGACCCGGTACCCATTGTAGAGGAGGCTGGATGGGCCTCAGGGCCGGTCTGGACAGGTGCGGAAAATCTCGCCCCCACCGGGATTGGATCCCCGGACCGTCCAGCCCGTAGGCAGTCACTATACCGACTGCGCTACCCAAAGTAATCGTATATTTGTATAAATAAACAGCAGTTGTAGGCTTTCTGCTTATCGTGTTTAATAGCATTCTGCTTTCCACAGAAATACGAATAGTCTACTGCTCGTTTAGCGCCAACCTTACGTGACCTCCAGATCATCCACTTAAATCTAACATATTAAGGCTGGAGGAGGTCTGCATCATTTTTGGGGCAACATTTGAATTTTGATTTGATCCAAGCAGAAATCTCCATTTTTTGGAGTGGTGGGAGATTTCCTGTGGGGGTCTGGGGGCTGTCACGTGAACAAAGTCGTGGTTTCTCTTCGGTTGGAAACGACATTTAAAATTTCCCGCCAAAAAGTGTTGCGTAACTCGCCTAACCTATCTACTGATACACTTTGATAATTCTTGCAGGTCTTGTCAGTGTGGCCGGCGGTAGTGACTGGTGATGTTCGAAGTTCCAAGTGTCCTGTCCGGTTAAGATCTCCGCAAAGAATCCCACCAAGTCGATAACGTTTTAGTGTAGGGATGTATATTATGAGACAATTACATACGTAGACGACCCGTAACTTGTAATCTTCATAAAATGTCATTAAATTACTGAAAGTAACGAGGATTAGATTGGCAGGACATGCAGCACTCGTGATTATTTATGGCCTCTTTATGAGAATGATCTGGCTTTTGCTTAGAGTGACTGCGGAATTTGACGAAAATCGCCTATCACGGTAGTCATAATAGGGTAGAAATGTCCCGAATTCAAAACAGAAGTTCTAACCTCTTGACGAGCTGGGGATCTAGGCATTAATGTTGGAATAATATTAAAATGTATCATATAAATTAAGATGCGTACCGAATTCGGTTGACTCAGAATATGATCCACAGCCGGCCTCATATGAACAGGGTAATTAACCGCCTACTCCAATAAAGGGCCGTGTAGTTACACGTTAGGGTTCTTTAGAAATGACGTATTTTGAGGCACGTCTTTCACGCCCCAGCCGGTGTATTGTGCTGGTTTGAAGCTGATTACAGCTTCTGAAGGCACCTTAGACTTGACAGTTGCCAAGCCCAGAGCTTGCCTTCGAAGTGATTCAGTCCCTGAGATAGAGCAACTGTGCTCCTTGTTTGCGTTTCAGCTGTATCACATCGAGTAAGTTTACTGAATTTTTCCAACCGCATTTACATTTACGCACTCGTGTCGTTTATCTGTCAGACATACACGTTTCGAATTAACATGCCATCTTCATCGTCAGTGACTAGTTTCGCTGCCTTGATTGACATGACACTGATGCAAGTATAGACGTCGAAACTCGCACGTCATATAAATAAACGACATAAAGTGTATACAAGCGATTGGAGAAAGTTACCATCTCCTTACCGAACTGTACGCCTGGGATGAAACATGCCTGACATCAATTGAATCATATTGAAATTTTCACGTCTAAATCCGAGATTTTTGTTGCAAAAATACTATCATTTCCTGCCCTGAAGTGTTAGTTATTTGTAACGTCTGCATATAAACCCGAACATATATATATGTATATGTATGTGTATATATATATATATATATATATATAGACATCCATTTCCCACCTCACAGCAAACACGCAGCGGCACCGTTTGAATGTCGGTCGGTCAGTGCTTCTGAGAGTGAACTGGTCAACCATGCCGGCGGTAGTGTCGCTGCTGGTAGAGCTACCTATACAGATGAGGTTTTGTGCCAGGTGCTGCATATAAATACCCTGGCCTTGGAAGCTGCGGGTTGGGCGTGGGACTGATATCCTTGCGGAAGTCAGTTGTAACTGCGGGAACAGGAAGGTCAAATCCCGAAAAAATACCGAAGTGCCATGGACGAAGAACATGAAGAATGTTCTATAAGGGGATAGCTGTTGTTTGTTGTGTCGTGCAAGACAAACAGGGGCACGCGGTGGCACAGTTTATTGAGGCCCTGCGCTATAAGCTGGAATGTCGTGGGGTTCGATACCCGCTGGGGTCTATGGGATTTTTCATTGACTCAATCCTTCCGGCCTCACTATGACCCTGGGGTCGACTCAGCCTCTAACGGAAAAGAGTACCAGGAATATATTTGAAGTCTGCAGTTCTTACAGATAAATGTTTGGCGCGTTTGTAAAATTACGAAAAGCGACTGTTTGCTTCGTCATGTCCGTCCGTCCGTCCGTCTGTTCTTCTGTCCGCGTGGAGCATTTCGGTTCCCACTGGACAGATTTTCATGAAGTTTGATATTTAAGTATTCTTCGAAAATCTGCCGAGCAGATTCAAGTTTCATTAAAATCCGATTCGAATAACGGGTCTTCTACACGAAGACCAATATACATTTTTGATCATATCGAAAATCGTGCCGTTTATGAAATGACGTGGAGAACTATTGTAGAGGCGAACAGACCACAGATGACAATATGACTCATGAGCATTGCATGCTGGATAAATAAGGCTACACACACACACACACACACACACACACACACACATACACACACATATATACACACATATACACACACATACACACACATACACACACATACACACACTTATATACACACACACATACACACACATACACACATATACACACACATACACACACGCATACACACACATACACACACATATACACACACATACACACACATATATACACACATACACACACATATATACACACACACACATACACACGCATACACACACACATATATACACACACACACATACACACACATATACACACACATATATACACACACACATACACACACATATATATACACACATATACACACACATACACACATATATACACACAC
>JGI20166J26741_12277805_pt1 | contig 17758 bp, 15 predicted proteins | sample TergutCu122P5_FD_26741 | JGI IMG/M metagenome (IMG submission 26741)
CATTGTCACCATACACTTGAAAGGTCTGGTGATGAATCTCACTTGGCAGCACATTCCTGGCTTTCAAAAAACGAATTACAGACCGTATTTCACAGTCGGCAGCCCCTTCAATTGTCTCAAACATGTTTAACACACAGAAAAAAACATAAACATAAAACGAATTTCACAAAATGGCGTCTGTGGCTTCTCAATTGATAGAGGAAGTCACTGCACATGTGCAAAGGGACAGTCTCGAGGATGCGCGAGAGATATGCGCAGACAGTACTTACTTTCCGAATAACCTTCATACATTCCCTGTGGCTGGATGTATTGTGCCCATGAAAAACAAATTACAGATCATACTTTTCCATTGTCCATTTTTTCAGGACAGTAAACATAGTTCACCTAACACTGCGAAGGGTGTTGTGCATGCACTAGTGAAGAGGCTCGCTATCTGGCAACAGAAATAATGCCCCAATGTAAAACAGAGTCACAGACAGCCATAGGTATCCTTTGCATGGGAACAAAGTTGGGAACCTTACTTTTTGACTTTCCTTGGTACATATTAAGAAGAAGTCTGATCAACAGATGTAGGCATCATACACATACGTACATTAAAAATGTCCCATATTTATATAAATTTGATAGACAACTTTGTGTGCTGTTGATAAACTTACTCTGAAAGACTGAGTTCCACGCCCATCCTTATTTTCATTCATGAACTGCAAGAATGGCGAAAGTGGTCTTTTTGGCCTCCCCAAGTCTTTCATTTTCTGTACAGACAAATATTTTGTTACATGCTTCATTCAGAAGAACCCTCCATTAAAGTAACAAACAGAATTTCTTCCAGAATTAAAATCTCCTGAATAAGAGAAGTTAAGATGCATATTTTTACACAACATACTGATATTACCTACAACATTTTAATCAACATATGTTTTTAAAAGACATATACATCATATGATGTTATTTTTTTATTCTTGTCAGAAGAATATCTCAGATTAATATAGGTTAGCATAATTAATGGCTTGTGACACTTCCAGATTATTATCACCTTGAGGATAAAAACATGTGGTCTCATTACAACAATTTACAGGTAGCTTTTCCCTTGTCCTACTCAATAATCCTATGAATTTGAGTTGAGACATCCCCATTGTGTTGAACCAAAATTACAAAATGACAAAAGTACAGTCAAAACACAACTATATTTATTAGCTATGAGTGGGTGGATCACATAGCAGTTTACAGCTACATGCTTCAGCCTCTATTGGCCATCATCAGGTTGTACTACTTCCTGTTATAAAGTAAAACTATACAATATGCAAGGGGCCTGTTATTGGTGACGAGATCTCATTCACATGAATTATGTATTATCATACAATTACTGTAATTTAAATAGAGTTGAATACAGTGGTACAGATATAACCGCTATAAGTGAAGATGTTCTGAGTGAAGCAGGTATTATACAAATAGTGAAGTAAGGGGCCTGTTATTGGTGACGAGATCTCATTCACACGAATTATGTATTATCATACAATTACTGTAATTTAAATAGAGTTGAATACAGTAGTACAGATATAACCGCTATAAGTGACGATGTTCTGAGTGAAGCAGGTATTATACAAATAGTGAAGTAAATAAACTTTGACTGTAGTTACTGCATTGTTACTGATAGAGGTTATATCCATACTACTGCAGTCAAACTTTATTTACTTCACTATTTGTATAATGCCTGCTTCACTCAGAACATCATCACTTATAGTGGTTATTTCTGTACCACTGTATTCAACTCTATTTAAATTACAGTAATTGTACAATAACACATAATTCATGTGAACGAGATCTCGTCACCAATAACAGGCGCCTTGCATATTGTATAGTTTTACTTTATAACAGGAAGTAGTAAAACCTGATGATGGCCGATAGAGGCTGAAACATGTAGCTGTAAACTGCTATGTGATCCACCCACTCATAGCTAATAAATATAGTTGTGTTTTGACTGTACTTTTGCCATTTTGTATTAATCCTATGTTTATAACAAATGAATACTGATAATAGTAAGCCTCACTTCAGTGTACTAAAAAATTCTATATACCTTAAAGCTTGCACAGCTCTTACATATGTATGTATTTTTCTTCCAAAAACAAACACACACACACACATATTACCTTTTTTAATACTCTCTTTTCTTTTGATTCTGCCATGTCCTTTTTTGCTTTCTTTATTTCTTCACGCTGTTCACTTGTTAACATTTGGTCATATTTGACTTGTGCCGCCAAAAAATCAACCATCTCTCGTTTGTAATCAGCCTGCAGCTGTTCCCGCACTGTGATGTCTGCTTTTTCCCATTCTTGTGCAGTTAGCTTCACAATATCTGTCAAGAATCCAAAAGTCATAATAATACAAAACACTGTAAAATCTTCATTTCCAAAACTCTGAAAGACGACCTACCAGTTACTTTCGCTTGAGGATTCTTCTGAATTAAGACTGGTCGAATCTGGGCCATAAAACGAAAATACGGTGTAAGCGGCTTCTTAGGTTTCAGTGGCAGCCCCAATTTCTCTTCGACTGATTTCTTAAGCCCAGCATTTTGCTGGTATAATGATGAAGTGTTCCTAAAAATAAAAGTTGTACTCACAATTACATCACTTGTATGAAACACAGCACGCCTGTCAAGCACATTAAATGGCGTAATATCCTAGTAAAGGCCTTGACTACCATCCACATAATACGTACTTCTATAAATAATTTTTACTAGTTTGCATATTAACAGCATGCTGTTTAAGCATCGTATTACGCCTCCAATGTGACATACAAGTTAATGACATAAAAGTTTAGCTACAAAATTCTCTCAGCGGCTCAAAGCCAAAAATCCATGATAATTAAATAAACACTTAATTGAAATAACTGTCACCCGGATAATTAGGCAAACAATAAATGACCCTACGTATTCATTGTGTCACTTTCAACGATGTCTAACAGTAGATAGGTTAGGGATCAATTAATTCTACACAAATCACCAGAAACAGAACAATTCACTGCCACGATTCACAAATATTTCTCTCAGACCGTATTACCACAAACTCTAACTTTATACTTCACCTGTTCAATAGAATGCTACGATACTGGCCAACAATGTTAGGCACCCTAAACATTTTTCCCACTACCGCCATTCTCAGGCGTTGGACGCTTTCCATTGTGTCATGATTTGCATCATATGACATAGCTCTCATCCGTGGTCAGTACTCTGTGGTACGACTGATCCGTATTTTATCTGTACAAAACTGAATCCAGGGCCCCCATCGTTTTATATTTTGCAGTTTATACAAATAGGAGCAATAACTGAACAATAATACCGAAAGACGACGGTGGAAGCGACGCAAGTACAGCTGCACGCAATAAACGTGGAACGCAAAGTCACTGTCCTGGGTCAGCTCTATCCACTCCATGCCCCCACATTCCACTTCCTGAAGATACATCTTAATATTATCCTCCCATCTACACTTTGGTTCTCCAAGTGGTCTCTCTCCCTCAGGTTTCCCCACCAAAAACCTGCATACGCTTCCCCCAATACATGCTACATGCCCTGCCCATCTCCTCAATTTAATCACCCCAACAATATTCGGTGAGGAGTACGGACAATTAAGCTCCTTATTATGTAATTTTCTCCACTCCTCTGCTACCTCATCCATATTAGGCCCAAATATTCTCCTCAACACCCTCAGCCTATGTTCCTCCCTTGCTTTGGTCATACCAAAGTATCAGTCCAGGTCCGAGGCTTTCTTTGTGAACAGTTTGTAACATGATACGTTTGTACAGCGAGGAACTGTTAGTACCTCACCCAACCAAGCTGGAGGACCACCCTTTGTCGGCTGTTCGCGATTGCTTATTCAATATATTCGTAGTTACCATCTGTATTGGAGGCCTTTCCTCCATCAGCAACCTATGGACTCACCATGCTGTGGTGACAGGGACCCACTTATCACAGAGGGGTTTTACTACATAGTGAATATCGTACAATGTCCTGGTATAAAGAGAATACTTCTCAGTAGAGACATGGGATGCATCCCTGGATAAAGGTCCTATGACACACCACAAGTTCAATGTTGGCATGGGTACAATCTGCCAGAGACATCTATATATTCAGCAAACATAACTGGTACATATATTCCACTATAGATGGTGGGAAAAGTAATTTTCATGAAAGTTACCATGAATGGTGACATACAGTGCTGTAAGTCATTGAGTTTCATTATTTGCAGCTCTGCTTCACAGGAATTATGGATGACAAACATACACCATTGACTTTCTACATGACTGTGGGGTTATAACACCATTGTGCTGTGTCACTGAAAAAGGGTTCATCTCGTGTTATATATGTGGGAAATAGATTAACTGAATAGGTGATGACATCATTTAACTCAGGTACACTGAAATTCTGAACAGCCATAGCACAAAAAGGTAAATCAATCATGGTGGATACCAAGTGATTATTAGGCACCTTAGCAGCGCATTGTGCTTAGTGTCCTTCGATCAATCCCACCAAACCCAACAACAGTATGAAGGGAGGAGTTGGTGACACCAATTTTCTGAGCTACTGTCATCAACATTGCCAAACATGGTGAGTCTGCTGTTCTGTACCAATTCAAATTATTATAATTTAGTAGTACTAGCTGTCATGGGGTACGCAGTGGCACAGTTGGTTGAGGCAATGTGCTACAAGCTGGAAGGTTGCGGGTTCAATTCCCGATGGCGTCAATGGAATTTTTGACATAATCCTTCCAACCGCACTCTAGCCCTGAGGTTGACTGTCTCTAAGAGAAATGGGTACCAGGTATATTTCCTGAGGGTTAAAGGCGGCCGGTGCATAAGGCTGACCTTACCACTTTGTGCTGATTGTCTTGAAATCTTGGAGCCTCACCCTCCTGGAAACCTCACGGCCTGTCCAGACCTGTAATGGGATTGCTTAACCTTTTACTAGTTGTCATAGCAGATTTGTAGTAGTAATAGTACCAGCAGTCACAGCATCACAGTGACCAGACTTCTCTGAGTAACCTGTTCGGTTATGGTAGTTCCTGTGACTACTTGTGTTTGGTCTTTTGTTTCCTGCTACATGCTGCCAAAGTGGTTAGCAGCCTACCAACATACTCATAATAAACCAATCCACGGCAAACATAAATTATACCTATTACTCAGTGGAACATTAAATCTGTGAATATGGTTGAGAGATCTCATGAATCTTATTTAATGAGTTTGGTGCACTCTGGTTAGCTTAATCCTACACACAATTTATGGTGTAATGCATAATACAAATTTGACAAATGAATTTTTACCTCTTAATTGACGGCCATCAATATATACTCACCAATTTCTTTGTGTACATAAAAATTTGCTCCACGGAAAAAAAAAAAAGTCACTTGCACTTTAAAAACATCAATATAAATAAGTCGTGCAACTTCCATATACTTTGAATCCATGCACTGGCCACAACTGTTGGTCTATTACGTGATGTAGAAATTTGCAAGCTTGCTCATTTTAACTGAATTCATGCAAGTGACGAATTGCTTTGTGCCCCTTTAATGTCACTGTCACATATGATAATCATTAGGGTAAACCCCACACCACTGCTTCGATTACACCAAACATAGGAAGAGATGTTACGGTATGAAGCTGTTGGCTGCTACATCATAACAACCAAGTGGCCCTTCAGCAAATCCCTTAATGATTCGCATTCCCAGCCTTCTAAACAATCTAAAATTAATTCAATCTGCATAAAAACCAAGGTTATGCCAATCACCTAGTTTGCCTTACACCATGGACAAGTAGGCCTGGGACTCAAATCCTAGACTGATGTTACACTACGTTATTTTGTCTAAATTTGTTCCAAGAAAGAAAAAAAAAACTACAAGTAACATAACATCTTATGTTCTGTACCTGTCAACATCAAGCGATAGAGTTATACAAATTCAAAGCACAAAATTCAGAAATAAATTAAAAACTCATCTTCAGTACATATGTTTTATTATGCTTGACACTGCACAGTAACTTCATTTTTAATCCTTCGGACATTTGTTTTTTTCATTTTGGAGTGACAATCTCTGGGTAATACTGACTAGAGGTATCAGCTATGACAAACTGTGCTACTATGTAACACACTGAATTAACGGAACAACAAATCCAACAACAAATTTTGTTTCCCATAAACTTCCGCTAAATAACCTGGGAGGTCACCGCAAGCAGTGATGCAGGCATCCTGACAGCCACTAATACAAATTTAATCTTTTGACTGCATGTACTTGATTAGGTCAACGACCCTACAGGAATAGCCGAACTCATTGTCATACCTGTAACACAAACAAGAACTACACATTACAAAATATAGTAGAAAATGCCTTCATACACACTACTCTGAAGTACCTGCTAATTAATAAACTCTTTCACTTACATATCAGCCAATTAATAAACTCTTTCGTCTACTTTCTGACTTTGAACTATGAAGCACTCTGATGGTTTTGTTTCCATTCCTCCAAACCTGAACTTGAGGTCTACTAGTATGAACACTGTGCCACTAACAACACCATTACAAATTTTTTTCTAAACATGAGTTCTGTAATATTTTTGTCACTCTATGTTACTGCCAGACATGGCAGTAACATTAGCTTTTATGCCAAATTTTGTGAATATTATAATTCAGTAATGCTAAATCTATGTCTATTAGTCTGTTTAAAGAAGTTACTCAATTCTCAGGTACAAAAACATTTAAGATGAAAAATCTGTGCAACCTTTAAAGAACTTCTTGATACACTTCCTTTCCTAGTGACAGCGCTGTTGTTCTTCTTCTTCTTCACAAGCAGGGCCCGAGGCATACACCTCAGATGCACCGCAGCCTAGAGGCTTATTGTGCAACCCTGGGTTCCCCCTAATTTAGACGTTCCCACTTCTGTCACCAGGTGCTCCCCACGTCTACACAACGCGAGAGACCCCTAACAGTGAAAGGAGAAACTCTATGGGCGAGAAATGTCTGGTAATTTTGCCTAAATGTCAACTTCCATCCTAACATTTAGGGATTTTTTACAAGCCACAAATCTGCGACATGGGACCGACGGCTTTACTTCCCCTCCGAAGGAAGGTATGCTGAGGATTTTTTCGCCCTTAAAAATCCGACGGCTTCGGCCAGGTTTGAACCCGCGAACTTGGGCACTAACAGCCAGCATGCTTACCCCTAGACCACCGAAGCCACTGACAGCGCTGTTACCATTCTTCACATTTTAGAAACAAAAGGTTTTGCTCACCAAGAGATGAGTTTGACGAAGTTGTTGTTGAGGGGAATTCCAGCTTTTGCATCAAAGATGGAAGAGTGACTATCACCAATGAAGTCAGACGACACAACATCATCTTCGGTGTAATCCAAAATTCCTTTCAATGGGCCTGCTGCTGCTTCCTTAACTTTGGCCTTGATTTCATCATATGTTGCTGCCTTGCCTAGCCTGTACAAAATAAAGAGCCTTGGTGCCAAAAATAATTAGACTCAACTTGCTTCACTTGAAAATCACTGTCTTTTCAGTTACAGGAAAAATGCAAATGACATATTCTGTAACAGAGTACACAGATTTTACGAATGCATTCTTTACTTTCAAAATAACATTCAGCTTCATAGTACACGCACAAATGAAATGTATTTTATGCCCATTCGAAGAGTATGGCCTTCCATATGCTATTTTCAAGAAACTCAAACATACTGAACAATATTACATTTACACCTCTTGTTCTGATATTTACCGAAACCTGACAATAAATGTGGACAGTATGGACAAATATTTATTTATGTCCCTCAGAAAAGTAAAACTTTCACTGAGCTGAATTTCATGAACTCACAGACCTTGACAGATATTTGTGGAAAATCATCTGCATGAAATTGTATTCAAATATGAAGAAATACGGAGAATACATGGGAAAAATTTAATGTACACCCTGCAGAAAGTATGTCTTCCACTACGTCACTTTCTATAAAAACTCAAAGCTCATCAATGACACTGCATGGAGATCTTAAATAACAAATTTCACCAAAAGTGGATGAAAAATATAGACAATACAGGTAAAATTCTAATTCCCAGTCCAAACTAAAGTATGCCTCTAACTGTATTGATTTTCATAACACTAACAATGCCCAATGACATCATGTGAGGATATTCTACACCAAATTTCAGCCATTGGTCAGTCACGAAACATAACAATTATGCAAATAAATTCAATTATGTTGTAGGTGAAGTATTACTCAATGCCAGAACATCATGCTTGCTTGACAACTTTTTGTAAGGCCCGCTTTACAATGAACTTGCTAAAAATTGAAGAAAGAGATTGATCTCCAATACTACGTCACACCAATTGAGACTGATGGACACATGTGGTCTGCACATAAGCCCCCACCCTTTTGTCCCTTCATAAATAATTCCTACAAAGGATTGAATTACAAACTAAGATGTGGAACAATCATAAGCTTTTCAAGCTTACAATTTTCACTGTACACTGTACATTCACTTAGAAATTGACTGCAAAGGTCCTTCCTAACAGTGATGACTTACAAATTCCACAAACTACGAACAGTCTATTTTCCTAATGCTTCTTTCTTTTACCTATCTGACATCATTTACCTTATTTAAGGCAATGGAGTGTAGTGGTTGAAGCTAAATGAAACCCATTACTGTAAGCCATTGCACAAAATTAGCACAAGAAGTCATCTGCTGTAGTTGTAAGAGTTCTACCTCCTTGTCCAAATGAAATAATTCTGTAAGACAATTTCATTCTGCATGCAAAAGAACAACCTTAAACAAGTGTCCTGTAAAACTGACACACTGATGCTGTACTACCTGACTGTCAGATCCACAACAGACACATTGGAAACTGGCACACGGAAGGCCATGCCAGTCAGCTTTCCATTGAGAGCAGGAATGACTTTGCCCACAGCCTTAGCTGCACCAGTTGAAGCTGGTATAATGTTCTGGTTTGCACCACGACCATCACGCCATAGCTACCAACATAAAAATAATAAACTGTGAGGAGCATGCACGAAATTACTCAGTGATAGTGTCCTAGGGTCACATGAAATTCAAATTTGATTTTATAAAGGTTATGATGTAACACTGTTCTTCAGCAATATAAAATTTTCTTGCTGCAATACAGAGGATATTATGAAAGTGCAGGCAAAGAAACGTGCTTACAATAATTGCAATTAAAAAAAAAACACATGTTGTGAATTTAAACATGGTCACTGGAAGGAAGCACAAGGCAGGCAGTTGTCACTCTCCAGCAATATGCTGGTCTACATACAAGAGTTATACTCCACAGTTCACCATTCTAATTTTTATATTTCACAGATTTTCAAACGTCTCTGTATTTAAATAAAAACATGAAATTAATGCAAAGCATTCTGAATTTGAAAGATACACTAAACATCACATAATACATAACAGAAGAAAAACAAAATGTTTAATACAGGGGAACTTAAACTACCCCACATATACTCAATGTGATGCTCCAACGGAAGACACACATCTACTGCAAAATAACTCACAGAGAGCTCATACCTCTGATTAGCAGTAAGGGAACAAGTCAGTGACTATATACGGTGTAGAACTACAGTAACCTGAAGCAGACGACTCATGATTGTGGTCAATTAAAATAATGACACTGTACCTACCCAACTAAATACACCAAACATCCTAACAACTACCCTGTGGCCTACAACAAGGTTCAATAGCTGCAACACTTCCATGAACTACATTAAAAATTGACATACATATTACTGTCAACCACAACAAATTTTGTAAGTCCCATCAACACACGCTACACGTTGTGGCCATACTGACAATCTCCAGGCATCAAATATATGATACTTAAAACTCTAAATAAAATGCACACATATTTTAAAATTGTGAGATTCGCAATTCGTACAAGCCATAATAATTTTGAGGGGGAGGACGACGACGACGATTTGTGCATCCAAATACATACATACAAATGCAAGAATCTGCAACTCTTGGCACATGTTCAATTGTAAGAAACTTTCTAAACTATAAATAAGACCACCGAGCCTCATCTTGTTGATTACTAAATCCCAGGATAGGTGAATATTTCCCAGCTAAAGCTGAGAAGTGAGAAATTCAATGATGATGATGATGATGATGATGATAATAATAATATCTGCAAGAAGAGGCTGACAGTGAAATAACAGCAGCACTAGATCAGGCATTAACCTTTAAAGGCTGAATGTGAGATATATCTAATGCAGCCTGCACTCCCCAGTGGCCAAATGTTAGACATATCTAAGGCCATGCAAGCATGAAATTTTTCAGCGATGGTGTTTACTTCAGCAAGAAACCCAAACAACCCACTGTGGGTCCCACAACAAGGTCTGGTATTCGTCAGGACCAATGATGTCATTTATGGCTGGTTTTGACATTATTTACGTGCACACTTGACCTTTGGGGATCAGCTGAGGGAGTGACAGGCATGACACAGTAGACCATTGTTTGCGGGCTGAAACATAGAACCTAGCTCTAGTTAGTCTTCTGGCAGCTTTGGAAGTAGTGTGGTGCCTTGATATTGTTTTGTAATGGCGGACTGGCATATACGTTTCAGTGGCAGATTGGTTATAAACCACAATCCACAATTTTTCACAACATTTATTGTCAAAGCTGCAAGTGTTATGTTTGACGGTCATGTTTGAGGTAACATTATCAGTGGCAAACTGGTATATACTGCATAAATTCACTGGCGATTTGTAAGGGATGTACCCCTTCCTCATTGGTATTGATATTTCTCCTCAGTGTTTACCGACAGAGTTTCATCTGCATTACTTTCCCGTTGAAGAATTATTTAGACTTTAGACACATTATAAGTAACTGTCACTTATTTGATTTGAACAACAAATTTTGTGGAATGTACAATACGACATCATCTTGCTGTGGACGAAGTGATTGTGTTGTACAAAGGAAGAGCAGTCTTTCAGCAGTATATTCCAAAGAAACAGAAAAGATTTGGTATCAAAATTTACAAACTTTGCAACACTCTGGGCTACACTTATGATATGAGCATGTATTTAGGCAAGCAATGGCAGCATGCCACAGCTCAAATAACAGCAACCCACGGAATGGTGCTGCAAGTTATTCGAAGAGTTGAGGGACTGGGCCACAAAATTTTCATGGACAATTATTTCACCTTACCTGCTCTATTTGATGATCTGTTCCAACGAAAAATCAATGCATGTGGAACAGTTCGCCATGACAGGCGTGGAATGCAATGAGATGTAGGACCAAAATCCCTAAAAATGAAAAGGGGGAACACTGCAACACGAGTCAGGGGAACCCTAAAGGCTGTTCGCTGGAAAGACAGGTGGGATGTGTACATTCTGACAAACATGCACGCTCTCCCTGATGAAGGAAATTTCACCCAAGAATCTGGCCAGGCTATCAGTCCTCATGTTGTAGAAAACTACAATGCATACATGGGATTTGTGGACAAGTCAGACAGAATGGTCAACAGCTATAGAATTGCCCACAGAACATGGAAGTAGGCCAAGAAACTATTTTTTCACCTAACAGACATGACCATTCTCAACGCAGTTCTTATACACAAGTCATGTGGCGGCAAAATGATGCACAAAAATTTCCATGAATTTCTCGTTTGCGAATTGATTATACATTCACAAGAGGAAAATGTGACAGCTAGTGGCATTTCAAGGGGCACACCAAGTCCAACTGCGTCGCGGCTCAGTCGACTGGAAGTAAAGCATTCACAGCATTGGCCTTCCAAAGGAAAACAACAGTGGTGTCGCGTGTGTTCACTGCACAATCAAACACGGAGCACGCTGTATTTCTGCTGAAAGTGTATGTTGGTCTATGTGTAGTGAACTGCTTTGAGAAATGGCATATGTGTGTGAATTTGAGTCACTAGACACAAAGAGAAGAGTTGACTGTGCTGACATGAGGCAAATTATATCATTGAACAGCAAGGACAGAAAACATATGCTGTGTAAATAAGTGTTGTATACTTGTATGTACGTAACATCACACATGCCAGCGGTGTAAAGCATGGGGTAAGTACACAAAAAATTCACAGAAGAGTCATAAAATATGTCATGCAAAATAATTTCTGAATCTATCCTACAGTTTCATGAGTACAATTTATTCCTAAAACTCAACATTTCATCTATTAATGTAGAATTTTATTCGCTTCCAAACAGTTTTTATTTCATAATTTAATGTCATATAGAGCAGAAAATATATCTTTTTTTGTGGAGGCCTGTAATTTCAAGATTTAAATGCCCAAAAAATTCTGGCCACCAGGGAACTACTGGCTTTTATAAGTCAGTACTTTAAAGATTAAGACCCAAATATCAGTGACAAAAATATTACAAACAGAAACAGGCAGCAAATGCAGACTCTGTAAACAATTTGATGAGACAGTGGAATACATCATATCAGCATGCCTAATACTGGCAAAAGAACAATACAGACAAAGATATGACATAGTGTGTGCTCAACTACACTTTAACATATACAAGGAACACTGGTATGACCATGTACCAGAATCAGTCAAAACAAGTCAAGAAGGTAAAGTTACCATATTATAGAACCAACAAGTGCAAAATGACAGAACTATTCCTACCAATCAACCAGACATCATAATCCGTGATAATAAAAAAGGGAACATGCATGTTAATAAATGTTGCAATTCCTGAAGACAGAAATGTGATCAAGAAAGAAGCTGAGAAGATTTTAAAATATAAAAACCTCATAACAGAAATTCACTGCATGTGGAATATGAAAGCAAAACTAATACCAGTAATAACAGGGGTGACTGGAACCAATTCAAAATCACTCAAGACAATTGCGTAAGCAACATACCGGGGATAAAGGAACTACAAAAAATGGCAATATTGGGCATTGCACACATACTATGGCAAGTGCTAATGTAAAAGTACTAAACATATTTCACAGATGAAATAACATTACATGCAGCATAAATTGTAAATACAGAGCAGCTGCAACACTATATAGCCCAGCAACATGGTTTGTTTCAGGCATATAATTGTCAATACCCTGCACAAAGGTGATAACAAGGATGATGATGATGATAATTACTATGACTTGTACAATGTGTGAGATCTCACAAATTCAAAATATATAAGGATTTCGAGTTTTAAATATCATGTACTTTAATGCCCGAAGATGGCCAGTATGGCTGGAACATGGAGCACAACAGCAAGAATTTTACAATTGTTACAGGAACTACATATTTTTCCCTGTTATAACCAAATTTCGCACCCACAATTTTAAATACATACATAAATTCAAAAAATTTCATCATGTAACATAGTCACTAAACTCTGCTGTGTAAACAAACCATCAAGAGTGTCATAGGCCGTAACACAGTGCCGTGTTTATGCACAGGGCCATTTTCACTCTTCTCAAAATTCTATGCATAAAGTGTTTATATTTTAGCGCCCTAAAGTTTTGCTGATGCACAAAGGGACTAAACATAAATGTCATTTATTTTTAAAAACTGCAAGAAAATCCTTTCCTTGCTCTTTAAATTTTACTTTCCTTACGCTGCTGTAATCACAAATCAGTAGGAAATGATTTTAGTGAACATCTTCTTCCATTATTTCTCAACTGTAACAGTATGTATGTGACTGCGTACTACAGTGTCATGTTTATGACCATCTTATGTTTCAAAGCCAGACAAACAAAACATGAGAACGTGCAAGAAGCTTAGCTGAATATGTGGCAATTGATAAAAAGAGTAATACCAAAGTAAAACAAATGCTTGTGATAAATATCTACAAGCTGCACAACATTCAGTTGGAAGTAGTTCAGTGACAGGTTAAGTGGGTGTGGATACTATAAAAAGTTCATAAAATAAGATTAGGAGTTTCTGAAGGGTCTTTATACGTGTCTTTCATTTTGACATAGTAAAGCAGACAAAGTAATGAACAGCTACTTGGAGACATCTGTATCAATTCATGACTACTGCTAAACTCATAAGGATGTTAGTAAACAAAACTGCTAATCAGACATGGTCAATTCATTGGGAAGTAAACCTCTGTCAATACTTCAAACTCACACAAGCATTTCCGATAAAAAATACTAGGGTGAACTCTGTTGATATACAAGTACACATAGAACATTTCAGTAATGTGAAAATGTAATGTCACGTCTTCCCTTTTGGGCATGGAAGGTTAAATGGTATCACCTAGGGCTAATGTGCAATAAGAAGTGAAAAGAGTTTTGGATATATAAAGTGTTTATGGTGGATTTATTTATTACTCGGTTTGTAAGGCCCAATAATACATTAAGAATTACCTTTCCTGAAGGACCATCAACAGTCTTCTGCGTTGCAGTGACGGCATGAACTGTAGTCATAAGTCCTTCAACAATTTCAAAGTTGTCATTGATGACCTTAGCAAGTGGTGCCAAGCAGTTGGTTGTACAAGAAGCATTGGAGATCACTTTCAGTGATGGGTCATATGACTCAAGGTTCACGCCAACAACAAACATTGGTGCATCAGCACTAGGCGCAGAAATGATTACTTTCTTAGCACCACCTTCCAAATGTGCCTGTAACAGGTGAATTGCACATTACAATGCTTCCTTCCTAAGAACTGCCACTAACGATTAAAAGAAACTAGTTCTGAACTTACAGAAGCCTTTTCGATGGTTGTGAATACTCCAGTAGATTCTACAACATAGTCAGCACCAGCCTTGCCCCATGGGATGGCCTTGGGGTCCCTCTCCGAAAAAACAGAAATCTTGTGACCTAAATGGAAACAATATATTTTACTACTTCCAAATGAAAACTGTGAACACTTTACAATATAGTGGAACTGTCCTCAAGGTATTATCATAAAAATACCATACCTAGAGAAGGATTTATCCAATCCTGCAAAATCAAACAGAACGGAGTCAACTATACAATAGTGTTATATTTTCAGTCGTCGTCTAACAGTAGATTGATCATGAATGGTGATGAAACGGGGACAGTGTTCAGAAATACATAAAAGAATGTTGTCATAATACATCAAGAAAACACAAATTTAGTAAATGGAAAGATAATATTAAAATGTAAGTTTGAGAAAAAGGATGCAAGATGATGGTAATAGCCAATGGCAATGACCATCACTATGAGCCAACAACCATCCTGATCAGTTATTCAAAAACCTTTCAAGAAAAGCCCCCTGACATGTGGCAATACTGCAAATGACCTTGTATCAAAGGTTTGTACATTATAAGCAGATAACATCAAAACCTGCTGTTCATGATGAATATTATTTTTCCACTGTGAGTATGCAATGCTATGGCTCTCCTTCCTTTGAAACTTCACACAACAGTAGTGGTCTTAAGCTGCCAGCTGTTTTAACCTGACAAACATGCAACTTACAGCCCAGGTTCCCATTGGCTAACAAGAAATCACAATATGTTACTCACAAACAATTGCTGGTACATACTGGTGTTGGGGACCTATAACAGAATCCGCACTTCAACCAATACAACAGATGTATGTGGCAATGTCACTTCCAATTTAAAATTACCAGTATGAATAACAACCTTCAAGAGTAATGCCTTATAGCTTAACAGTACTCACCATTCACTACCAACTGATCCCCTTCAGTTTTAACTTCACCCTTGAAGCGACCATGAGTGGAATCATACTTGAACATATAGACCATGTAGTCCAGTCCAATGAATGGATCATTGATGGCCACAACCTGAAGAAAGCAGGTAGTATCTATAATACAGTACAGCCTACATCCGAGTTTATTTTAACACGAAATTACTGGGATTTACTCACCTCAGCTCCCTTTTCAAGTGCTGCCCTCAGCACAAGACGACCAATACGACCAAATCCGTTGATTCCAATCTTAGCCATGATGTGTTAAATTCCACCTAGAAAAGCACTGACAATACTGTACATTAGAACGTTCATCCGTTAAACTTCAATAACATTACACAGAAAAGAAGAATAACATTACTCAGTTGCATCATTCGAATAATTGGGGCTTTGGGAATCAAGTCTCTATTTCGACTGCAATTGAATTATAATTATTCCGAGAGGTCAGTAACCGAACTTTTTGCTGACAGCACATCTTCAAATGGGGAGCACTGGCCATGATACTTTAAATAAACCACAATTTTTAAAATGCGGCCGACGAAACGGGCAATACATGGATAGAGGGCATTTTAAGGTCAACCACATTCCTGCATAATTTCAACATAAACCAAGCCGGTTTACGACTCTGTTACAAATGAAAGTGGTACATACCCTAACAGGATGCACTAACTACATTTCCGCGTACCTTTCATTAATTACTTCACCGAATCATGCAGTAAGACCTCTTTAATTGCCGGCATGCAATGGCATATAATACATATTTCAAACAAGAGGCAGTTTCGAAACATATACACTCACGCACAAACACACACATATACATAATCACAACGTATTACTTATAGATATTTTATACATATAACTACTAACCTCTTCTAACTGCCTGACACAACCTCGCCTAGCGCCCTTTAACACGTCAAGGGCAAATCGGGGTATAACGTCGCTATAAAAGTCCACGCTGATCACGTGATTCCCCCTCCAAACTGAATATCGACTGAAGATGAACCGAGTTGAACGGCCCGTATGCGTCCTGTACGATGGGGTTCACACGGTGCGCATGGTCAGCTTGAGGTGGTGGTTAACATGATTACATTATTTAGTCACAATCCTACCAATATGTACGCATTCAAAATATAACTTTATGGTTACTTTAATTACATTTCATAATTAGTCAATCCTTTAGATGAAAACCGAAGGGCTGCCGCTGGATCCAGTCCAAACTTTTAAATTCTATATACTACTATAAGATATTGCTACCGTACCTTTCCTGTGTGGGTTTGGGCTTGCAGCTTCCCGTTTCTTCTCAGTTACCCTGAAGGTCTTATCTCAGGGTAATCTACGTAGCAGGTCCCTGCAAGGCCCACGATCTGCTAAGACTGGCTGAATGACGAACACAACACTTAGTTCTGGGTTTTTGTTTATTTATTTGTGGCAGTTCACTTTCGGATTACAAGTTGGAATATTATAACACATTATCAGGTGTATCCACGGCACTTTGCGTAATCACACTTAACTTACAATAATCTACTTGTATAACACGCCCTTACAATTAATTGTTTCCGAAACTTTATAAGTTTTGCGGAGCACCCAAATTAGCTTGCTTGCGACTCCATCGGTCCAAAAAAGAGTGTTCCCCGCTTGCTTCTTCTGCACTCTCCAAATCAGATACCCTTCTACGTACCGAAATGATCCTATTGGTCGAAATTAAAATTTAGAAACCCCCATTGGCCGAATTTAAGTTTTTGGAAAGTCACATCTCATTCGCCGTCTAATTCAAGTCAGTAGATCCCAAACTTACGTTAAATGAACATTTTTGGGGGTCGCTCACAGGCACTCCTACTGAATGAATTATGACCTCAAAGTTGCAAAAGCCTCGGATTTCACTCCAAAAAAAACCAAGCTGTAAAACTCCTACCAGTTTGACAGTTGATGGGTGTTCTGTCCAGGCTCAAGCTTCTGAATGCCTTAACAGCCCTCACACCTCCTGCTGTGTTCCCTAGTTAGGTCATTTACAGCCAAAGGAATTTGTCTCCATGAGCCCGTTCAGGGTTTGAACCTGAATCGCCGGTCCGTATCAGGACTTGAACCTAAAATACTGGTAACAGTATATTTT
>JGI20166J26741_12278917_pt1 | contig 17756 bp, 14 predicted proteins | sample TergutCu122P5_FD_26741 | JGI IMG/M metagenome (IMG submission 26741)
TGGAGGCCGCCCGGGCGATGGCCGAGGGCGTGCGGCGTGTGGTGCCAGGCGCCTCCTGTGACCTCGTGCCCATGGCGGACGGCGGCGAGGGCACGACGGCCACGCTGGTGGATGCCCTCGGCGGGGCGCTGGTCGAGTCCCCCTGCCACGACGCGCTGGGCCGCCCGATCACCGCGGTGTACGGCTACGTCGTGGCGTCCCGCCTGGCCGTGGTCGAGATGGCAGCGGCCAGCGGCCTGGCCCTGATCCCGCCGCCGGAGCGGGACGTCCTGCGAGCCACGTCCGCCGGCACCGGTGAGCTGATCCGCGACGCCCTGGACCGGGGTGCCCGGCGGTTCATCATGGGGATCGGCGGCTCGGCGACGAACGACGCCGGCGCGGGGTTGTTCACGGCTCTGGGCGTGCGCTTCCTCGATGGTGACGGCGCGGAGTTGCCCCCCGGCGGCGCGGCGCTGGCGCACCTTGCAGCCGTCGACCCGAGCGGGCTGGACCCACGGCTGGCCGACACCGACTGGGACATCGCCTGCGACGTCGACAACCCCCTGCTCGGGCCGCGCGGGGCCACCGCCGTGTTCGGCCCGCAGAAGGGTGCCACGTCGGCCTCCTCGCAGGCCCGTCTCGAGGCCGGACTGGCCCGGTGGGCGGACGTGGTGGAGCCCGCGATGGGACGGCGCGTCCGCGGCCTGCCGGGCGCCGGGGCGGCGGGTGGACTGGGCGCCGCGCTGGCTGCGTTCCTCCCGGCGCCCCGCCTGCGCCCGGGGGTCCAGATCGTCGCGGACGCCGTCGGGCTGGCCGAGCGCCTGCGCGGCGCCGACTGGGTGTTCACCGGGGAAGGTTCCATCGACGCGCAGACACTGCGCGGCAAGACGCCCCTGGGCGTGCTGGACTACGCCCGCCGCGCCGGGGTCCCGGTGATCATGTTCGGCGGCCGCATCGCCGAGGCGGCGCAGGTCCTCCGCACCCAGGGCGTCGCCGCCCTGGTCACCATCACACCACCCGGCGAGTCTGTCGCCACCGCCCTGGCGCGCGGACCGGCGAACCTAGCCGCCGCCGTCGAGACGACGGTGCGGCAAGTCATCCCTCCGCCCGCCACACCAGCCCAGCCTGACGGCCCGTCGTGGCACCGTCGCGGCGATGGCTGAACAGCTCCGGCGACTCCATCGTGCACAGATCCACCCGCGTGACGTCGCACACGCCCAGACCCGCCAGTTGGGCGACGGCCCCGGCCCCCAGGTCGAGTGCCGGGGTGCCTCGCCGCGTACGGCAGGCGATTCCCGGCAGCTCTCCCTCCGCCGCCTGCGCCATCTTCTCCGGCACCTCGTAGCACGACCCACAGATGTGGGGCCCGATCCACACCGACACACGTTCCGCGTTCGCCCCCCGTCGGACGAGCGCCGCGAGCGTTGCCGGCAGCACGCCGGCGAGCAGCCCGACCCGTCCGGCGTGCGCCACGCCGATCACCCCCGCGTCCGCATCGGCGAACACCACGGGCACGCAGTCCGCGACCCGTACCACCAACGCGATGCCGGTCAACGACGTCACCAGCGCATCCGCCACCGGTAACGGCGCCTGACCGGGCACGGCCGTCCCGAGCCAGGCGTCCGGTCCCCAGGTGGACAGAAATGCTTCGTCGACCTCGAGAACCGCCGCGCCGTGGACCTGCGCGGTCGTGACCGCGCGCCCGACGCCCAGCGCCGAGCACACGGCGTCGATGTTCGCGCGCAGCGCCCCAGGCGCATCACGGTCGGTCTGGCCGAGGTTCAGGCCGGCGAGCGGCCCGGTGGAGGCGCCGCCGTGACGGTCAGTGAACGCGACGCCCACTCCCGCAGGTGCCGCCGGGCTGGTGCGCCAGCTGAACACGCCTGGTGCGCCTACTGCATCCACTTCGGGACGTCGAGGTCGTCGTCGTCCGCGGCGACGGGCGGCAACGGTGCGACCGGCTTGGGGCGCGCACCCGTAGAGGCCACCGGCGGCGCTTCGTGACGCGGGCCGCCTTCGGGCGAGGCCGGCTGCGGGATCACCGGGCGCTTGACCTTGCGCAGGGGCGGTTGGCCGCCGTCGAACCCGGCCGCGATCACCGTCACGCGGACCTCGTCGCCCAGCGAATCGTCGATCACGGTGCCGAAGATGATGTTGGCGTCCTCGTGCGCGGCCTGCTTGATCAGGCTCGCGGCCTCCGACACCTCGAACAGGCCGAGGTCGGACCCGCCGGCGATGGACAGCAGCACACCACGTGCGCCGTCGATGGTGGTCTCGAGCAGCGGCGAGTTGATCGCCATCTCCGCGGCGGCCTTGCCCCGGTCCTGACCGCTGGCCGACCCGACGCCCATGAGCGCCGACCCGGCATTGCTCATCACCGACTTCACGTCGGCGAAATCGACGTTGATCAGGCCCGGCGTCGTGATCAGGTCGGTGATGCCGCTGACCCCCTGGACGAGCACCTGGTCGGCCTGCTTGAACGCGTCGATCACGCTGAGATGCTGGTTCGAGCTCGCCAGCAACCGATCGTTGGGGATCACGATCAGCGTGTCCACCTCGTCCGACAGCTTGGTGATGCCGGCCTCGGCGTTCGTCGCCCGCTGCTGGCCCTCGAAGAAGAACGGCCTTGTCACGACCCCGATGGTGAGCGCACCGAGCGATCGGGCGATCTTGGCGACAACGGGCGCGCCGCCCGTGCCGGTGCCGCCGCCCATCCCCGCCGTGACGAACACCATGTCCGCGCCCTTGAGGGTGGCCTCGACCTCGTCGACGTTCTCCTCGGCCGCGGCCCGGCCCACCTCGGGGTCACCGCCCGCACCGAGACCCTTCGTCAGCTCACGGCCGATGTCGAGCTTCACGTCGGCGTCGCTCATCAGCAGCGCCTGCGCGTCCGTGTTGATCGCGACGAACTCGACGCCCTTGATCCCGGTCTCGATCATCCGGTTCACCACGTTGACGCCACCACCGCCGACGCCGACCACGATGATCTTGGCCAGATAGTTCTGGGACGCAGCGGTCATGGCTGGATGCCTCACTCCCGAAATGCCTGCCGGTGGGAAAGCCCCATTCACGCCGTGCACAAGGCTTCTCCTGAAGGTTAAGGGAACACATGCGCGGTGTCCAGCGTGCGGAGCCGACGGTGGCCCAGGTCTCAAGTAATGGTTGAGGCTCAGCGGACGGCTGGATGGCCCGGTGCGCTGACGTCGTACACCGTGCCCGGTTGCCGCAGGAGGACGACGATGACGCTCGCCTTCAGCTCCGACTCGTCGGCGCTTCCCCACACGACCTGTCGGCCGTCGTCGAGGGCGAGGGTGATCTGGTCGCGGCTCGCCGCCGTGATCTGGTGCGTCTGGGGCACCAGTTCGGCCGGCAGTCGGCCCACCACGGTTGCGACGTCCGCCAGCAGCGTGGCGTCGTCGGTCGGCGAGTGCAGCAGCGGCACGTCGAGCCGCGTTGCATCGGTGTGGAACACGGCTCCATCGGCGCCGACCCACTGGTACGTCGTGCCCTCCGCCGTGGTCACGTCGCGCTGGAAGGAAGCCTTCCGCTCGGTCACGGTGATCCGCAGCGTGTGGGGCCACACGCGGGCGACGCTCACCCGCGCCACCTCGGGCAGCGCCGCCACCCGACGGGAGACGGCGCCGGTGTTGACGCGCGCCAGCGGCGTGCCGAGCGGCACCTGCGCGGCCGTGGTCACCTGGTCGGTGGTCACCACCGCGGTGCCGCGCACCTCGACGCGCAGCGCCGTGAGCACGGACGACCCGAACACCAGCCACGCCAGGGAGGCGACCGCAGCCACGATGAGCACGGCCACGGCGATCCGCCGGGCGCGCCGGATCACGGCGCGGCGCCGCCGGACCCCGACGTGCGGGTTCAGGTCCGCGATGCCCGCCGCGGAGGGGCGCCGGGGCGCGTCGTCGAGGCCCTGCGAGGGAGTTCGATCAGGCATGGGCAGCCTCCTGGAGCCGGGCGAGCAGTGCCGGGCCGACGCGCGTCACGTCGCCCGCGCCGAGGGTGACCACCAGGTCGGATTCCCGCACGAGGGTCGCCAGGCGCGTCGCGAGATCGGCCTTGTCCGGGAGGTATTCGACCGTCGCGCCGGCGTCGCGGGCGGCGCGCGCCACCAACTCGCCGGTGACACCCGGGACTGGTTCCTCCCGGGCGGCGTACACGTCGGTGACGACCACGACATCCGCCAGCGCCAGCGCGCGGCCGAACTGATTCGCGAAGTCCCGCGTACGGCTGTACAAGTGCGGCTGGAAGCAGGCCACGAGGCGGCCGCCCCCGACGCGCGGCCGCGCCGCCCCCAACACCGCCGCGATCTCGGTCGGGTGGTGGGCGTAGTCGTCGAAGACGCGCACACCCGCCGCCGTCCCCACGGGCCGGAACCGCCGATCCGTGCCCGCGAAGCCCGCCAGACCCGCCAGCAACGGCTCGGCGGGCAGGCCCAGGGTACGGCCGACGGCGAATGCGAGCGCGGCGTTATGCAGGTTGTGACGGCCGGGCACCCGCAGTTCCAGCCGGTGGACCGCGCCGTCGTCCCACAGCGTCGCCCGGGTGCCCTCCGCCCCGTCCCACAGGTCGGTCAGACGGTAGGGGGCCGACGGGGCGGCACCGACGCCGATCACCTCGACGGGGCCGCTCTGCACCTGCGCGGCCAGCGCGGCGGCCCCGGGGTCGTCCAGGTCGATCACGGCCTGGCGCACGCCCTGACCGGTGGCCAGCCGCACGAACCCCGCCGCGTACGCCGCCGACGTGCCCCAGTTGTCCAGGTGGTCGGATTCGATGTTCGTGATCGCCACGGTCGCGACCGGATACTGAAACGCCGAGCCGTCCGACTCGTCCGCCTCGACGACGAAGGCGTCGCCTGCGCCGCGCCGGTAGCCCAGCCCGGAGTCGACCATCGTCGCCCCGATCACGGCGGACGGGTCGGCTCCCGCCGCGACCAGCGCGGCACACACCATCGCGGAGGTCGTCGTCTTGCCGTGGGTGCCGCTCACGGCGATGCCGTGGCGCCCCAGCATAAGCGCCCCGAGCGCGGCGCTACGGTGCCACACGCGCATACCCGCGGCCCGCGCCGCGACCAGCTCCGGGTTGTCGGGGCGGATCGCCGAGGACACCACAACCGTGTCGACGCCGTCCAGGTGGGCGGGATCGTGGCCGACCCGCACCGCCACGCCCGCCCGGGCGACCGCCTCCAGCGCGGGCGAATCGTCTCGGTCACAGCCGGACACCGGCCGGCCCGATGCGGCGTAATAGCTTGCCACGGGGCTCATTCCCGCGCCGCCGACCGCCACGAAGTGCACATGTCCCGCCGCCTCGGGCGGGATCAGGGCCACTGGTTCAACGAGAGGCATCGGTGGTCTCCGCTCCGTGCGCTACGTCGAGGATCACCGCGGCGACCCGCTGCGCCGCCCCTGGCTGCATCACCTGGCGGGCCAGGGCGCCGCGGCGGGCCAGCTCGGCCGGATCGGTGATCAGCGGCACGACCCGGCGCACCAGTTCGGCGGCGTCCAAGGCGGCGTCCGCCACCAGTTCGTCGGCCCCGATCCGCACCAGCGCCGCGGCGTTGCGGCCCTGTTCGCCGTTGCCGTAGGGGAACGGCACGAACAGCGCGGGCAGGCCGACCAGCGCCGTCTCGACGACCGTCCCGGCGCCCGCCCGCGCCACCATGAGATCGGCCGCCGCGTAGGCCTTGTCCATCGCGTCAACGTAGCGCAGCGGCACGTAGCGGGCACCGCTGTCGGCGTTCTCCAGGACGGCCGCGTCCGCGGGATAGTTCCGCGGCCCCCAGACGTGCAGGATCTGGACGCCCGCCGCCAGCAGGGCCTCCCGGGCCCCGGTCGTGGCGTGGTTCAGCCGCCGCGCGCCCTGGGAGCCCCCGCTGATCAGCAGCACGGGACGATCGGTGCGCAGGCCGAACTCGTCCCGCGCGGCCGAGCGCGCCTCGTCGCTCGTCGCGAGCGATGCCAGGGCCTCGCGCACCGGCAGCCCGACGAAGCGCGCGTGCGGCAGCGGCGTGTCCGGAAAGCTCGTCAGTACCGCCCGCGCGAAACGGGCGGCGATCTTGTTGGCGACCCCAGGAAGGGCGTTCTGCTCGTGGATCACGACCGGCAGCCGCGCCCGCCACGCCGCGAGGCACACCGGCAGGGCGGCATACCCGCCGAAGCCCACCACGACGTCTGCCCCGGCCTCCCGCAGGATCGTCCGGGCGGCGCGGATCGCCCCGTACAGCCGGAACGGCACCCGTCCGACGTCGAGGCCCACATGCCGGGGCCACGGCACCGCCGGGATCAGTCGCAGATCGGCGGCGGGCACGAGATCGCCCTCCAGCCCCTTCGGCGTCCCCACGAAGGTGATCGCGACACCGGGGACGCTCGCGCGCAGCGCCTGGGCGGTCGCGATCATCGGCGACACATGGCCCGCGGTGCCACCGCCCGCCAGCACAACCGCCACCATCGCTTCCCCCTCTCCCCGCTGCCCGTCATCCGCCTCCGGGATGCCGCTCATCGGCCGCCCGCGACCACGCTCGTCCAGCGCTGCCGCGCCCGCGGGGCGCGGGTCAGCACCGCGACGGCCGCCGGCTCCTGACGAGCCAGCGCCAGCAGCACCCCCAAGGCGATCAGGCCGGCCATCAACCCTGAGCCCCCGTAGGACAAGAACGGCAGCGGAACCCCCGCCACGGGCAGGAGCTGCATCGCCACCAGCACATTGATCGACGCCTGCACCAGCAGCCAGCCGGTGAGGCCCGCCGCCGCGACACGACGGAACAGCGAGTCGCTGCGGGCCGCAACGCGCAGGCCCGCGTACCCGAGGACGCAGAACAGCGCGATCACGAGCAGGCTGCCAACCAGGCCCCACTCCTCGCCCAGCACGGCGAACACGTAATCGGTCTGGGCCCCGGTATAGAGCCCACCCCACTTCTGCCGCGACGCCCCCAGGCCGACGCCCCACCAGCCGCCCGTCGCCAGGCCCAACAGCGCGTTCGCCGGCTGGTCGCTGATCAGGCAGCCCTGCGTCGTCAGGTGCGTCCCGAGCATCTGGTTGGCCCAGATCGCCACTCGGCAGACGTGCGTCAGCTTCTGCTGGACGACCACCTCGAACACCACCAGTGCGCTGATCCCGATCGCGCCGAGGCCGACCAGGCCGGCGATGATCCGGGCCGGGGCACCCACGAACCACAGCTGCAGCAGCACGATGGCACCCAGGATCATCATCGTTCCGATGTCCTTCTCCAAGGCCACCAGTCCGACGACGATCAGGCTCACCGGCAGGTAGGGCACCAGCAGGCGCATCGGCCGCGACAGGCTCCGCTGGCGCGTCGCGAACACCGCCGCCGACCACAGCACCAGCGCCACCTTCGCGAACTCGCTCGGCTGGATCTCGATCGGCCCGAGGTCGAGCCACGCCCGGTTGCCGTTCCGTTCGGTGCCGAGCGGCGTGAACACCACGGCCGCCAGCAGGACGAGGCTCGCCGACAGCGCCACCCAGCCCACAAGCTTCAGCACGCGCTCCGTCGCCAGCGCCGGGTCCTCGCCCAGCCATCGGCGCAGCACGGGAATGCGCGCACCCCACTCGCCGCAGCGGGACAGCACGACCGCGACGGGCAGCCCGATCGCCAGGAAGATCGCCTGACGGATGAAGTAGTAGTAGGCGTTGTCGAAGTTCACCATCGCGTAGACGGATGAGGACGACTGCACCATGATCAGGCCGACCAGCAGCAGCAGACCGCCGCACACCAGCAGCAGGTAGTAGCTCGCGAGGGGACGACTCAGCGCCTCCGCGACCATCACCCGCTGCTGGTCGAACAGACCGGCGGACCGGCTCGCGGACCGCGGTGAGGTGTCGGTCACCCCAGGACTGCTCATGGCTGGTCTCCTTCTCCCGAAAGGGTGGGAAGCGCGGCGACCGCAGCGGCGAAGTCGTCGCCCCGGGCGTCGTACCCGCTCCAGATGTCCTTGCTGGCGCAGCCGGGGGCCAGCAGCACGGTGTCCCCCGGCCGGGCCAGGCGGGCCGCCTCGCGTACCGCCTGCGCCATGACGCCCCGGTCGGTACCGTCGAGCACGATGAGGGCCGCCGCCGGGGCGTGGCGACGCAGCGCGTCGGCGACGATCGCCCGGTCCACACCGAGCACGACCGCGGCGCGCAGCCGGTGCGCGTGCGTCGCGACGAGCTCGTCGAAGTGGGTGCCCTTGGCCTGCCCGCCCGCGATCCACACGACGGGATCGAACGCCGTCAGCGACGCGTCCGCCGCATGGGGATTGGTCGCCTTGGAGTCGTCCACCCAGCGCACGCCGCCGGTCGTCGCGACGGTCTGGATGCGGTGACCGTCGACATGCAGGTTCCGTAGCCCGTCGGAGACGGCTCTCGACGGCACGCCGAAGCTGCGCGCCAGCGCGGCCGCGGCGAGCGCGTTGGACAGCAGGTGCGGCGCGGTCGGGGTGACGTCGGACACGGCGGCCAGCGGCAGCGCCGCCTCCGCCCGCTGGTCGATGAACGCGCGATCCACCAGCCAGTCGTCGACGATTCCCACCATGCCCACACCGGGGATGCCCGGCGTGAATCCGATCGCGCGGGCCCCCTCGACGACGTCCGCCTCCTCGACCAGGCGCCGCGTCAGCGGCTCGGCGACGTTATAGACGCAGGCCTGCTGCGCCAGGTGATAGATCTTCCCCTTGTCGGCAGCGTATTCGCGCATCAGGTCGTCGTCGCTCGCCCCGCCGTGGGCGTACCACTCCAGGTGGTCCGGGTGCACGTTCAGCACGGCCGCGGAGTGCAGGCTGATCGAGTGTGTCCAGTGCAGCTGGAAGCTCGACAGCTCGACCGCGAACACGTCGTAGCCGCCCTCGTTGATCGCCTCGATCACGGGGCGTCCGATGTTGCCGACGCTCGCCACGGTGTGGCCGGCCGCGGACAGCATCGACGCCAGCATCTGCGTCGTCGTGGTCTTGCCGTTGGTGCCGGTCACGCCGAGCCACGGTACGACGCGGTCCGGGAACATCAGCCGCCACGCCAGCTCGACGTCGCCCCACAGCGGCACGCCCGCCGCGGCCGCGCCCACCAGCAGCGGGGTCCGCGGCGACCAGCCGGGCGACACGATCACGAGGTCGGCGTCCCGCTCGAGACCGGACGTCGCCCCGGGGCCCAGGCGTACCACGGCCCCCAGTTCCTCCAGCAGCCGCGCCCGGTCGGCGACGGCGTCCGCGGCGCACTCATCGGCGACGACGACGCGTGCGCCCAGCTCGAGCAGCGCGTCGGCCGCGGCGAAACCCGCGACGCCGAGGCCCGCTACGACGACCGTCGCCTGCGGCCACGGCGCGGCCCGGTCGGCCCGATCCATCCACGTCAGGCCGGTCATTGCAGCAACACCCACTCGGCGTAGAACAAGCCGAACCCGACCACGATGGTCAGGCCGCAGATGATCCAGAACCGCACGACGACGGTCTCCTCGGCCCATCCGAGGAGCTCGAAGTGGTGGTGCAGCGGCGCCATCTTGAACACCCGCCGGCCGTGCGACAGCTTGAAGAAGCCGACCTGGATGATCACGGAGGCCGTCTCGACGACGAACAGCGCCCCCAGGATGAACAGCAGCAGCTCCGTGCGCGTCGAGATCGCCAGCCCCGCCATCGCGGCGCCGAGCGCCAGCGAACCCGTGTCGCCAAGGAAGATCCGCGCCGGGCGGGCGTTCCACCACAGGAAGCCGAAGCACGCGGCGGCCAGGGCCACCGAGATCGCCGCCAGGTCCGTCGGATTGCGCGCGATGTAGCAGTGCGCCCCGGGGACGGTCTCGACCATCGTGATGCGCGCGCAGTTCTGGTTCGACTGCCACACGTTGATGAGGCTGAACACGGCGAAGACCATCGCGGAGGCACCCGTCGCCAGGCCGTCGAGCCCGTCGGTCAGGTTCACGGCGTTGGAGAAGCCCGTGATCAGGAAGGTCATCCAGACGATCGCAAGGATCAGCGGAAGGCGCAGCCAGGTGATGTCACGGGTGAAGCTGATCGCGAGCGACCCGGGCGTCGTGCCCCGGGCGTCGGGGAACTGGAGGACCAGGTAGGCGAACGCGGCGCCGACGACCATCTGACCTATCAGCTTCGCGTGGGCGGAGAGGCCGAGCGAACGCTGATGGGAGATCTTTGACCAGTCGTCCACGAACCCGATGATCCCCGTGCCGACGAGGAGGCCGAGCACGAGCAGGCCGGTGACCGACGGCGGCGTCCACATCACCAGGTGCGCGACCCCGTAGGCGAAGACCGTTGCCACGATGAGTACGAGGCCGCCCATCGTGGGCGTGCCCCGCTTGGTCGTGTGGGTGCTCGGGCCGTCGTCGCGGACGATCTGCCCATAATGGCGCCGCATCAGGAAGTTGATCCAGAACCGCGTGCCGATCAGGGCGACGATCAGCGCGATCAAGCCGGCCCCCAAGACCATCTTCATCGGGCTCGACCCTCCTGCTCGTCCACGATCGCCCGCGCCAGGCGCTCCAGGCCGAGACCGCGCCGGTCCAGTTCGGCCTCGGGCAACCCGAGGCCGCGGCTGGCCTTCACCAGGACGACGTCGCCGGCCGCCGGCGCGAGACGCTCCCGGATCTCGCCCAGGGACGCCTCCCCTGCCTGTCCGCCGGCCGCGACCGCCCCCGCCACCGTCTCGGCGGCGAACGATCCGACCGCGATCACCGCGATGCCGCGCTCGGCGGCATACCCGCCGATCGCCCGGTGCAACTCGGCCGACTCGTCGCCAAGTTCCAGCATGTCACCCAGCACCGCGGTCGCCCGCGCATTCGGACGGGCGAGTCGCCGGCGGGCGATCATGGTACCGACGGTGTCCAACGCCGCCCGCACCGAATCGGGGTTGGCGTTGTACGCGTCGTTGATCAGCACCGCCCCGCCGGCCAGCTCGTGCAAGGCCATGCGCCAGGGCGAGCGCTCTTCCGCGGTGCTCAGGGAGCGCGCCACCGCCGCCGGAGCGAGGCCGGCCGCCAACGCCATCGCCGCCGCCGCCAGCGCGTCCGGCACGGCGTGGGCTCCGACCAGGCGGAGCCGCACGGGCTCATCGAACGCCACGCCCTCGCAACGCCCGACCAGACGGAACGCGTACCGCTCCAGCTCGTCGGCGTGCTGGTCCTCGGCCTGCACACTCATGGGCGCCGCCTCGATCCGCGCGGGATCGACCACCGGAGCCCCGGCACTGAACCACGTCGGACGGGCACCGGTGCGGGCCGCCATTCCCGCCACGAGCGGGTCGTCGGCGTTCAGCACGGCTACGCCGTCGGACGGCAGCGCTTCCACCAGTTCGCCCTTTGCGGCGGCGATCGCCTCCCGCGACCCGAACTCGCCGAGATGGGCGGTGCCGACGTTGAGTACCGCGCCGATGCGCGGCGGCACGATCCCGCACAGCCACGCGATGTGGCCCGGCCCGCGCGCGCCCATCTCCGCGACGAGGAACCGCGTGGTCGCATCGATCGCGCACGCCGTCAGCGGCACGCCGACCTCGTTGTTGAAGGACCCGGCGGGGGCGACGGTCGCGCCGGCCGCGTTGAGCACCTGCGCCAGGAGGTCTTTCGTCGTGGTCTTCCCCGACGAGCCGGTCAGGGCGAGCGTGATCAGTCCGTGGTCGGCTACGGCCTCCCGCACCAGCCCGCCCGCCAGCGCCGACAACCCCGCCTGCGTGTCGTGGACGACGATCTGCGACGCGGCGATGCCGGGCAGCACCCGGCTCACCAGCACGGCGCCCGCCCCGGCCGCGACGGCGGAGGCGACGAAGTCGTGGCCGTCGGCGTGCTCCCCCCGCAGGGCGACGAACAACGCCCCCCGGGTGGTCTGGCGGTGATCCGTGACAACGTCAGGACCGACGGTCGTGTCGGCGGGACCACGCAGCGTGCCCCCACACAGCTGGGCCGCATCGGAGGCTGGGATCGTCCTCATGTGCCGGCCCCTCGCGGGCGCCGCCACGCCTCCCGCAGGACCGCCGCATCGCTGAATGGATGCGGGCCGTCCGCCAGCAACTGCGTCGTCTCGTGGCCCTTGCCCAGCACCACCACCGACTCTCCCGGCGCCGCGCACTCGAGGGCGAACGCCAGTGCGGCCTCCCGCGGTGCGACCTCGACCACGCGGTGGCCCAGCCGCGCCGCGACCGGCTCGGCGCCCGCCCGGACGGCCGCCCGTATCGCCGCAGGATCCTCGCTGCGCGGGTTGTCGTCGGTCACGACGACGAGGTCCGCCGCTTCCGCCGCGGCCGCGCCCATCGGGCCGCGCTTCGCGGGATCGCGGTCGCCCCCGGCGCCCACCACCGCGATGCGGGGTGCCGGAACCGCACCGAGCGCCGCTGCGATCGCCTGCGGCGTGTGCCCGAAGTCGACGTACACGTACGGCGCGCCCGGCCCGAGCGCAACGGGCTCCATCCGACCCGGGACGGTGGCGCGCCGCAGCCCTTCGGCCGCCGCCTCCCCGTCGAACCCGCCCGCCTCGATCATCGCGAGCGCGAGCACCGCATTGCGCGCGTTGTACTCCCCCGGCATCGCCAGCCGAAGCGCGAGGTCGCGCCCGCGCCGCCGCACCGTGAAACGGGAGCCGCCCTCGTCCGGTTGCCACCCCATCAGCCGGTAGTCGTCGACCGCGTCGTAGCCGTACGTCACCACCGGCACGTCGCCGGCCTGCCGCAGCCGCCGGATGAGCTGCTGGCCCGCCTTGTCGTCGGCGTTCAGCACAGCCGTCTTCGTCATCTCCGGGGTGAATAGGCGGGCCTTCGCCTCGAAGTACGCTTCCATCGTGCCGTGATAGTCCAGGTGGTCGCGTCCCAGGTTGGTGAAACCGGCCACGTCGAAGCGGATAGCGGCGACCCGCTCGAGCACGAGAGCGTGCGAGGTCACCTCCATCGCGACCGCACCTGCGCCGTTCGCCGCCATCACCGCGAACAACGCCTGAAGATCGTGCGCCTCGGGCGTCGTCACCGTCGTGCGCTCGGACGCCAGCGGCGTCCCGCCGACCTGGAACCCGAGCGTCCCCACGACGCCCGTGCGCACCCCGCACGCCTCCAACCCGGCCGCGACCAGGCACGTCGTGGTCGTCTTGCCGTTCGTGCCGGTCACGCCGAACAGACGCAGCCCCGCCGTCGGCTCTCCGAACAGGCGGGCCGCCGCGGTCGCCATCGCCGCACGCGGATCGGCGCACACCATCACGGGCACGCCGGTCGCGCCAGCCAGCTCGGCGCCCGCCGCGTCGGTGAGGATCGCCACGGCCCCCTGGGCGACGGCACCGGCGGCGAAGTCCGCCCCGTGCGCGTGCACGCCCGGCAGGGCGACGAATAGGTCCCCCGGACCGGCCACGCGCGAGTCCAGGCATAGATCGCCGACCAGCGGGGACGCCCCCGCGGCGTCGTTGAGTCCGTCCACGAGGTCCCCGAGGCGGCGCGGCGTCACGACCGCCGGGCGGAGCGCTCCCGCCCGGTTCGTCGCCAGGCTCAGGCCTGGAGCATCCATCGGCATCATGGCTGGTAGGTCAGGGGATCCGTGTAGGCGGGGACGTCGGCGCTCGGAAGGATGCCGTACCGGGGCAGCGCGGCCGTCATGATGTCCTTCGCCGGGGGCAGGGCGACCTCCGAGCCCTGATGGCCGTTCACCGGCTGGTCAAGTACCACGTACACCAGGATCTGGGGATCCTCCACCGGCGCGACCATGACGAACGACGCGGTGTAGCCCGAGTACTGGTTGGTGCGGGGGTCGACCCGCTGGGCCGTTCCCGACTTCCCGGCCACCCGGTAGCCGGGGATCGACCGCGTCCCCGCGTACTGCGGCGCCGCAATCACGGACTCCATCATGTTCAGCACCGCGGTCGATGTCGCGGGACTGACCACCTGATGCGGTGGGACCGCCGCCACGGGACGGATCGTCCCGTCGGGCGCCGTCACCGACTCGATGAGGGTCGGCGCGTGGTAGACACCCCCGTCCGCGATCGCCGCGACCGCGGCCGCCTCCTGGAGCGCCGTCACCGAGATCGACTGACCGAACGCGACGCGGTCGCGCTGATAGCCGGGCATGGTGGCATCCGGCACATCGCCCATGCCCGCACTGCTCTCCCCCGGCAGCTGGATGCCCGTCGGCGCGCCCAGCCCGAACGACCGGAGGTAGGTCACGAGCGTCGCCGTGTCGAGCTGCCGCGTCAGCAGCGCCATGCCGACGTTCGAGGAGTTCGCCAGCACGCCGCGCGCCGTGAGGTACAGCGTCCCATGGCTGAACGAGTCCGTGATGCGGGAGCCGCCGGACTCGATGCTCGCCGGCACCTCGACGGCGGTGTCCGGGGTGACGATGCCCGCGTCGACGAGCGCGGCCATGGTCAGGACCTTCTGGACGGAGCCGGGCTCGTAGGCGTCGGTGACCGCACGATCGCGCTGCTGCGCCGGCGTGGAGGACGCGAAAGCGTTGGCGTTGAACGTGGGCACGTTCGATAGGGCGAGGACCTGGCCGGTCTTCACGTCCATCGCGATCGCGATGCCCCAGGTCGCCCCGGACGACGCCACGGCTGCCGCGAGTTCCTGGTCGGCGATCTTCTGGAGCCCGGCGTCGAGCGTCAACCAATACGAGTCACCGTCGATGGCGGGTACCAGGGTGTCGTCGGCGAGCGGTATGCGGCCGTAGGCGGCTGCCTCATAGTTCTCCGTCCCGGGCACCCCCGTGAGGGCGCCGTCGGCCCACAACTCGAACCCGTCGAGGCCCTGGCCGTCGACGCCGACGAACCCGAGCGCGTTCGATGCGAGCGCGCCGTCGGGGTAGCTCCGGATCGGCGTGTCCTCGCTGAACAGCCCGTACCACCCGCCCGCGACCATGTCGGCCCGGATCTTCGCGTAGGTGTAGCTCGGGACGTTGGTCGCGATGACCTCGTACTGGTTGCGCTTGCCGTCCGCGCGAACCGTATTGAGCAGGTGCGGCAGGTAGTCGTTGATCGAGCCGCCGAGGTACGTCATGAGGATGTCGGCCAGCGCCTCGGGCGCGGCCGCCGCCTTCTTCTGTTGACTCGCGCTCAGCTTCTGGCCCGCGGCCACTCCGTTGCGCGAGATGCCGTCCGGATCGGCCGTGAGGCGCACCGACGGCAGCGTCTGGGCCAGGATGAGGCCCTGCCGGTCGTAGATTGTCCCGCGCATCGGCGACAGCGGGCGCGTGTTGGACATCATCGCCGCCGCCTGGTGCGCCGCCCCGGCGGCGTCGACGCCCTGGATCTCGAGCGCACGCCCCGCGGCGAGGCTGGCGATCACGGCCATGAACACGACGAACACGCGAATCCGCGGCCGGGTCGCCGCCGCCGGGTGCCGGAGACCGAGACCCACCATGTCAGTGCACCTCCGTCCCGGGCGTCGGTGGCGGCATCACGCGAATCGGGGCCGGCGTCGGCTGGGTCACCGGGCCGTTCCACACCTGGTCCGGCAGGGCGTTCCCGTCGGCCGGCGCGGGGACGCCGTACACCGTGCCGTCCGCGAGAGCGATCATCGCCGGGTGGGGATTGGGGCGCATGCCGAGGGCGCTGGCCGCCTCGACGAGGTGGGTCGCCGAGCGGAGCTGCCCGACCTCGGCCGACAGCGCCGCCTGCTCGTCGTTCAGCGCGCTCACCTGGGTCTGGAGGTCCCGCAGGTGCCGCGACTGTGCCTGGATCGTCGTCGTGAGGATCAGGAGTCCCACAAGCCCGCCGACGAGCACCAGCGACGCGATGATGAGGAACGGGATACGCGTGAGGCCGCCGGCCTGGGTGGTGACGCGGCGTAGACGTACCGCGGGCGCGGACACGGCCAACGGGGAGAGGGTCAGGGCGCTCACGGTTCAACCTCCTGGTGACGGGCGACGGCGCGCAGTCGCGCCGACGCGGCGCGCGGATTGGTGGCGATCTCGGCCTGGTCAGGCCGTACGGCGCCCCGGGTCAGCGGGACGAAGCGGGCCCGGAGCGACGCCGGGACGCTCGGGAGATGACGCGGCGCCTGGTCCTGGGTCGCGGCCGCGAACGCCTGCTTCACGATGCGATCCTCGAGGGACTGGTAGCTGAGCACGGCCATGCGCCCACCGGGCGCGAGCCGCGCCAACCCCGCCGGGATCACCGCGCCGAGGGCCTCCAGCTCCTGGTTCACCTCGATGCGGAGCGCCTGGAAGACGCGCTTGGCGGGGTGTCCGCGGGTGCCGCCGTAGCGGGCGGCCGCCGGCAGGGCATCCCGGATCACCGCGACGAGCTCACCGGACATCTCGAACGGGGTCTGCGCGCGCCGGGCCACGATCGCCGCCGCGATGCGGGCGGCGTGCGGCTCCTCGCCGAAGCGCCGGAACAGACGCGCCAGCTCGGCCTGGTCGTAGGTGTTCACGACGGTGGCGGCGGTCAGGCCCTGGCGGTCATCCATACGCATGTCGAGGGGCGCGTCGGCCGCATAGGCGAACCCACGCGCCGTCTGGTCGATCTGGAGGCTGGACAGTCCAAGATCGAGCAGCACCGCGTCCACCGTCGGCGCCGACAGCTCGTCGAGCACAGACGCCAGTTCGTCGAACCGGGCCCGCACCGTCGTGACGCGATCGCGGTAGGGATGCAGGTTCTCCCGCGCCGCATCGAGGGCCGCCTGGTCGCGGTCGATGCCGATGAGTGCGGCCTGCGGCGCGGCCGCGAGCAGCGCACCGGCATGGCCGCCCAGCCCGAGCGTGCCATCCACCAGCACCGCGCCGGGGTGCGTGAGCGCCGGGGCCAACAGGTCGACCACGTCGTCCAGAAGCACAGGAACGTGCCGGACCACGGCGGACGCCGGCGCCTGCAGCGCTCCTGCCATCGTGACACCTCCCTCACGCTCACCGGCCGCTCCCCCGGCTGCCGTCCGTCTCAGCTCTGTGCGCCCGCCCAGATCTCGTCGTCCATTTCGGAGTAGCGCTGCTGCTGGGCGGCCGAGTGCTCCTCCCACCGCGCCGGATCCCACAGCTCGATCCGGTCCATCACGCCGCGCACGAGGATCTGCCCGTCCAGGTGGGCGTAGGCACGCAGGTGACTCGGGATGTGCACGCGTCCCTGCTTGTCCGGCACCTCGTCGCTGGCGTCGCCGGCGATCTGGCGCTGGTACTCGCGCACCTTCGACACGCTGGGGGGCATCGCGGCGGCGCGCTGGGCCATCGCCTGGAACGTCGCAATCGGGTAGATGGCCGGGCAGTAGTCGTAGAACGGTGCGATGACCAGGCCATCCGCGAGTTCCTTGCGGTACTTGGCAGGGAGGAAGAAGCGGCCCTTCTCGTCGATCTTCGGCGTGTACGTGTTGAGGAACACCGGGCCCACCTCCCTCCGTGCACGCTCGGTCTTGCTCCACTTCGCACCACGGTACACCATTTGAGGTCAGAATCACCACCAATTACGATGTGACTTCCCCACCACCAGGTCTCGGGGCACCCCGGGAGGGACGCGGCATCGTGAGCGGGCTCTCCCGCGCGGCCCCACGGCGACGAGGGGTTGCGCACGGGCCCGGTGGAGCACGGTGGAGCACGACGGAGCACCAACGGCACGAAACGCCGGCTCAGGGAATGGGATCGCGGGCGTCGTAGGCGAGGAACGCCCGGTGCCAGCGGCTGAGCAGTTGGAGCGCCACGACGCACGCCAACCCGCCGATCACCAGCGCCAGGCCCTCGCCGAACAGCCCCGACAATGTGCCGATCACCAGATCGCCCAGCCGGGGCCCACCGCTGACGACGACGAGGAACACGCCCTGCAACCGGCCGCGCAGCTCGTCGGGGGTCGCGGTCTGGAGGATGGTGTTGCGGAACGTCGCCGAGATCG
>JGI20166J26741_12280028_pt1 | contig 17752 bp, 12 predicted proteins | sample TergutCu122P5_FD_26741 | JGI IMG/M metagenome (IMG submission 26741)
CATAAAAATTTCGAAATAATAGGCATGCCTCAAATTAGACCAAGAACGAATTCTTCCACTCCATTTCATAATAATCAATAAACATTTCAAAACTAGTTTTTATTATGTACCGTCAGGTTAAAAGAAAAAATCTGCACTTTTTCCATGCAGTTTATTTACATGCTGCAAATTATTTTAATGTAGCGATAAACTCCCTATATACAGAGCATATCGCTTTGTCTTTCTATTGAGAGCATTCCGCTATGAAATGAGCCGCAGCATACAATTTAGTTTAATTTGAAGCCGAAGGGCCGGCTACATTTCTTGGTCTTACTGTCTTCACGGTTCACCCGTTTGAAAAATCTAAAGCGACTGCTGATTGTTGGGAAACTCAGGACACGCATTATTAACAGTGTGACAAATAACAAGCAGGGTGGGTCCGTGAAGGAGTCTGAGATAAAAAGAAGCTGTAGACAACAAAACTTTGGCAAGAATCGGAGCAAGTGACGTACGAAAGCTGATTTGTAATTAAGAAGAGCCTGTGGACATGGCGGCCTTCTAAAGGACGTCTCACGAACCTTCCAAGGAGGCCATTGGTAAATTTGACACCTATATTTTACCGCTAAACCCGACTCTCGCTTTTAACGCCTTGAAAAAAGGGAAATTACGAGTTATAACCTTGCCTAAGCCTGGCAAAGACTCTTGGTCCCCTCATATTTATGTCCGATTAACCTTTTCCTTACGACAGGCAGAATATTCGAGAAAAATGTCCTAAAATATCCCAAAGACACATTAAGGAAAGGGACTTGCTAAATGCTAGAAAGTTTGTTTTTCTTACACATCACAGAACGACACGCCAACTTATGAAGCTTAAGGACCGCGTGACCTTAAATTTCAAATCTCTTTACGGTTGTGTCCTGTCCTTGTATATGGAGAAAGTCTTTAAAAAATATGGCAAACTGGCTTCCTGTATTATTTACATAAATTAAACATTTCCTTCCATCTCATTACACTTATTAGCTCTTTTCTTTGGAGGAGAAATTTAAAATTGCTGGTGAGGGCGCGACGCCCACCCATAGAATTATAAGCTGGGATACATCAGGTTTCCTTCCTGTCACCCACTTTAAAATATTGCTGTATCAACAATGCCCCCAAAAATCAAGCATAGAGCCAGCTCTCTTTTCGTATACTTGTATCGCGAAGACATTCTTCGTGTGAATTCTGGACACTTTCAAATTGACGAAGACAAGACCCGACCAACCATTCCTCCCATCGAGACGGACCAGCGAAATCTCAACTGATACTGAAAGGACGGAACGTTCCTTTTGTAAATCACGTGATGCATAGCGACGTAATTATTCATAGTTTACATGGGAAACCTCTATAGCAGCTGTAGAAAATAGGGCTTCCAAAATATTTATTAGAGTCTGGTGCCTATTCAAAAGTGAATTGTTAAGCGTTAATACTAATGTAACCCGCGATTCAGGGACCATTAAATATATAATACCTTAGGCCTGTTTCGCCTGTGAATCTGACAACCGGCGACTGAAAAATAAAGTTTTCCAGAGGACTCACAAATTTCTAAGGTGCACAATGACCAGCAATTTGCAAGTGGCTTTCAAAATTCCTTATGTGTATGTGGATTCATCACAACATTATGCAAGCATCAAGCCAAAGTCACACAAAATCGTGAAAAGGAAAATTCTTATGCCATTGGCAAAGGCAGCGCCCAGTCCAGAAAATATAGTAGGTTTAAACTTGGCTTAGGTAAAGATTAAGACATTTCAAGCGGCTAAGCTGACCTTATAGCAAAGTTAAGTCAGATAATGTACGATCTGCGGTACAAGACCTGGACTGGGAGAGGCCGTGTGTGTGTGTGTGTGTGTGTGTGTGTGTGTGTTGCATACTGTGCAGTAATGTATGTATTGCAAGATGTCAGATGTGCTACCACGAAATGTGTAATTCGTACAAACACAGTGATTTCTGACAAGGAACAGATTCGCGCTCTCATCAGAGAGGGCGCCACAGGAGATTAAGACGCGGAGTATTCATTACCTGGTAAAAAATGACAGTGAACCCCATAAGGGGCTCGAAACCGAGACGGAATGACTGACTGAATTAATTAGTGCCTAATGCCTGACAGACTGACTGCCTTACTGGTTGACTGACTGACTTACTTACTGGCTGACTTGCTGGCTGATTGACTGATCGACCGACCAACCGACCGACGGACCGACGGACCGACCGGATGTAACGAGACTGACTTGAAGGCTTCAAGGTAACCGAACAATCGACGTTATAAAGCCTGACAAAATGACAATGTAGTTAAAAATTTATAAAAAGATAAGAAATACTTGAAGCTAAATTTATCTTTCATAAAACCAACATACGTACATCTAATATACTTAATAATAAGTGTATTTCTTTACTCCTACGTATTTCGACGACACTCCGCCACCATCAGGGAGTGTGTACACTAATGTTTAAAACGCACTACAACGTAATACATTACAATACACAATGCATTACAACAATCTAGTGGGTTTTACATACTGGTGTACAGACTCCCTGAAGATGGCGGAGTTCCGCCGACACATGTAGTAGTAAACAAGAGATGTATTGTTTGTTTGTTAGAGATGTATTGTTTGTTTGTTAGATGTGCATATGTCTGTCTTGTAAATGAGAAATTTAGTCAAAATGCACGGAGGGCGTCAGGTTAACACCTGAAGATAAAATATAACTCTATATGTCTTCGAATAAAACAGTCATTTAGGATGTGACTCCGCGTCAGCTGTTACCAGCGTTTCAGAGGCAGGTATTGATGCATCTCCTCCAGAAAACGCTGCTGTTAACAGTCGCTGCTGTGAGCACATAAATTCTCACACTGGTATATTTTCTCAGCAGCGGCTAATTGTTTTTTAAAATATAACAGCATATTAACTTGTTACTATTTTCACTATAAGAATGTCTGAATATTACCTTCACTGACACATTTGTCATCATGGCACGAGTTAATTTAAGAATAGACATTTTTCTCTTCGCTTCCACGCATGTGCCAAAATACAAAGGAAATCATTTAATAAAAACTGTATTTTAATTGGTCTTACAGATTTCTATCTGCAGTTTGTCAATTTCATTGCCAATGACTGCAGAATACAGGGTGTGTGATCCTCACTAGAGGATGCCTCACGTTTCGGCTGAGGTGCGACTTAGTTAACTTTACAGGAGCTTTCTGTATTAATTCAGTTATTTTCTTTCACATTGACTGCAAAATTTAGACAGTGCATTTGGAAGTGTGTGCTGTCCACTACAAAATGTGTCAGGGATTTGTGTGTCAGAGTTTGCAAACCACACTCCGAGACAAATTGCAGTGTCTTCGCAGAAGAATCACTACCTGTGTCAGTAACAAGACAACTTACTACGTGAACGACTGAGAGGCACGACATCCCTACCAACACACCCAAATATTTGTCTTCCCAAATTGATTTGTCATCACGGTAACCGACTTTAAAACAACAGAACATACTGAATTTTATCTCGGTGCAGCTCAAAGGTAAGACTTCCACCAAATCCAGACACACAAGACACAGCAGAGTTCCTTCTCGTACACTTCAAGAAATCTGCTTGCTATAAAGTACACAGAAGTTTCATTTACATGTTACACGTTCACGCCACTAGACTGTAAAATGTGAGCCAGATGAATGTGGGACACACAACTACTAATTATTCCTTTAAAGTCTAGTTTGGTAGTAGCGTCCCATCTACATTGTGGTCTTCCAGTTGGTTCTTCCCTTGAGACTTTCCAGCTAAAGTTATGAGGGCATTTCTCATGTAATAAAGTTCGGCCAAGAGATGTATGATAAACTAGAAACAGAATCTCTCAACAAGTTCCCAGTATTAGTGAGACAAGGACCATAAGTTTGTCTGTTATAGTAACGGTGTCATTTTTATGTTTATTTATGTTTATTTAACGACGATTTCAGTACCGTCAAACGGTAAGATAATGAAAGTAATTAAACATTATATAGGCGAAAAGCGTGGGCCGGGATACTGCAGTCAGAATAGCGACTCGCTACAGTCTGGACGATCCAAGAATTGAATTCCGGTGGGGGCAAAATTTTCTGCAACCGTTCCCACCCGGTCTCCTGTACAGTGGGTACCGGGTCTCTTTTCGGAGGGTAAGGCGGCCGAAATGTGGTGTTTACTACCCATCCCCATCTAACCCCGGGGTTTAAGAAAAAGTAGAGCCATACCTCTACTCCCCCTCTGGGCCTTCATGGCCTGTTCTAGGATGAAATTTACTGTTCCTTTTACCTATATGGCAACATATAGCAAGCATTTTAGCAATGTTAGAGCAATATAAGTACATAAATTTTAAACAAAACATCACTGCCTTGGCTTTCAAGATTTGGTGTAGCGATGAGCAACAGCAAAATGTACGGGTATTGGTGACATTTACAAGAAATTTTTTATAATGTTTCACAAAAAAATCACAACTTACTTAGGTACAGACTATTATTTATGAGCCATCTGAGTTCTTATATTCAAATGATTGTCTACAGCAGTAAGTTTTATTTAACGTCGGTTCGGTACATTATAATCTTGTTTCGAGCAGTAAACCGCGATGTAGATAATTACTCATTTCGTTGTGATATAGTTAGACAAGGATCTCTTTACGTTGTAAAACGAGGTTACTTGTATTTTATGTTTGTAATTATTAGCCTATTTTCAACGCATTTTGTCGAAGAGGTAACAATCCCAAATTTCGATACAACACAATATTTTCGGTCATATCTTCGGCCGTACTTGTGTTGCTTGTTTGTGTGGATGACTAACCGCCTAAACCATGGCAGAGTCTAGTTACACCCACACCAGTTCTTCTTGTGTCTCGAACACGCTGCTCCATCCACTTCGCAATTTCAACACACAATGGAGGTGATGGCAGCCCAGAATCCTAATTACTATAAGGGTAATCAGCAGCATTTGTCCATTCTATTAAGGATCTTTCCACTCTCCCAACAAATTTTTCTGACTCATAGCTTGTAGTTATCACCGTATTCAATTATCACTTTTCGATCATTTCCAATTTTTTACACATCTAAATCACAAAATGGGATGACAAACCATTGCTGTTAACTGGTATAAGGCTGATATTCCCTGATGTAAATTATAAATTAACTCATTAAGCACATATATGCTTATGAATTGGGAAGGGTGTGGGGGAAGTGCTTGTTGTCTAATTCACCTGGAAAAACAGAAGAAAACAATGAAACCACCTTGGCCAAATTTCGAACCGAGCACTTTCAGAATTTAAAAGTCGAATGTGTTTGGGTTGTTGCTTGAATAGACTAGTGGTGTGTGACGCAATCATGTTAGTCCTTCAAAGACTGAAGTCGATGTAAATGATATACAAATATTCAGTTCGTATGTGTAGCCCTAACGCCGTAACCACTTGTATATGTACTTCACACTTCGCTAGTCCAACAAGACGCTTAATGTGCAGTTGCTATACTATTTTACATTCAATTTAAATTTCATTTTTTGAATTTCATTTATATCTTTGGATGTAACTGTTAACACCGGAATTTTGCCAGTAAAGATCCACTATTTTTAATACTAATGGCTAAAATTAATTGTAATATTTATCTATTATTAATCTCATCTAAGTTTATACATATGTATATATATATATATATATATATATATATATATTTATATTTACAGTTTTTCCCCCTCTTTTCATTTATACCTCGCGCCGTTTCTGTCACTTCATATTTTCCACTTATCTTTTATCTTGTTCAAGAATTTACCTAAATTTTTTAATGCTATGATCACATTACAGCTGTACGAAGTTTCTTCATTTATGTATAACCATTATCTAGAAATTTCTCTGGCCGCAACTGTGTCTCTTTACATTTTAGTAATATACGAGCCACCTTCTCTTCCTCGTTACATTAGGAAATCATCTTTTCTGCGTCACTTCTTTGCCCCTTACTTTCCACATTGCCAACTGAAGCCAAGCTAAGCTATTTCTTACAATGCTAGTAGTTAACATGAATCTCGCTCGCCTGCACACGTCTACATACTGGTTACAACAGAAACACGAAATTGAAACTCTCATCAGCATTGTTTTCGCGTATGTAACTAGCCAGAGCGGACTGATCATGACGGATTCATAGCGCATAACTAGTGATATCAACGGCGTAAATGAGGGCCAGTTGCCCCCGGCATTACGTCACGCTTATCGACCACGTCGTAATGATCTCACTATTCAGACAACCTGATGGCTGTTGTGCTGTTCGTAAGGTGTAGCTTGGCTCCAGCCGTAATGTACTTTGTGTTTGGAATATTAGGGCACTGTGGGCCGGGATAGCTCAGTCGGTACAGCGACTAGCTACGGGCTGGACGGTAAGGAGATCGAATCCCGGTGGGGAGGAGATATTCCGCAACTGTCCAAACCGGCCCTGGGGACCACCCAGCCTCATATACAATGGGTACCATGTCTTTCCCAGGGGTAAAGCGAGAGGGGCGTGGCGTTAACCACCCATCCCGTCTATCGCCGAGGTTAAAGAAACAGTAGAGCTATATATCTACTCCCCTTGTGGGCCATCATGGCTTGTTCTAGGGCGAATTTTTACCTGTTTAGCTTCTAACATTTGGACACTGAGTTGTAGGGCCAATTAACAGGTAGAACAGGCTGCGACCAGTAGAGACCTAGTCACTCCCATCCGGTAACAAGGTGGAAAATGGCAAAAGCTAAGCCAATAGTCTTCTACGTACCTTCATGATGTACACAGGGTCAAATTCACCTTTAACTCTACGGCAAAGGGTGGCAAGCGGCAAGCAAAGAGGTTCTAACCAATTCATGTCCCACCTCCCTCCGTAAAGTGACAAAATTTCTTCTGTATTACAAGTGCTAAAAAGCTATTGCTGCATCAGGAAAAAATCGCTGTTTGTTTTCAGAATCATACGAACATATCACACGTTAATGTGGACAAAAAACAGAGCTTCTTAATGTTACGGATGGCAGTACAGTGTACTCCAGATGATCCTGTTTGCGGATAATCCGTGACGTGACTACAGAAGAAGGTGGGAAAAACGTGATTTGGTGCCGAGTGCTCGAAAAAGTCCTCAGTGCAACAAGAATGGAGGACTGTTTACGTAAACAATAACTCTAAGCCATGTACGTATTATGTATATAATAACTGAATTACAGTTTATTCTTTGTTCATGGCTCCGTGAAGTATACGTTTTGGATTATCAGTGTTTCTGAATTATCTGAGTAAAAACGTAAAGAAATCCATGTGAAGGCCTGGAGAGGCAAGGTTGTTAAACCCAAGAATCAGCCGCATTTACTCCCCACGAGACACCCTTGGTACTCTTTTCGGTTAGAGGTTGAGTCAACTCCAGAGCCATAGTGCGGCCGGTAAGATTAAGGCAATTAAAAATCCAAATGACTCCATCGGTATTCGAAACCGCAACCTATTGGCTTCTAGCGCAGTGCCTCAATCAAGTGCGCCACGGCGCGCAAGGCTCAAGGGTACATTTGACATTACCCCTGCACTCACGCGATTAGACTTTATCACAGTAAGTCTGGCGTTGCTGTACAGAATTCAAACACAATACACCCAAGTGCAAGCAGGTTAAGGTGACGCTTCGTATTGCTTATATATGTACTCGTAATTTAATAATACAGATTATAATTATATCGAATAAATCGTCGTATTAAAGGACATCTAAGAATTTCGCGTCATTAAATGTGAATATTCTTGTTGTATAAGATGTTAAATTGTTTGGTGGATGGGTACTAGTGTTTTGTGCGATCCTACTGCTTTCATTCTTAAGGTAAAAGTGGTTAGAATAGAGGGTGGGAATTACCTTGACCAAAACTATGCCTCATAGTCAGATCTGTAGCATATTCAGTTTCTGAATGTGCATGTGATATTCAGATCTTCGTCCTTTGTGTGTCACGTCTTTTTTTCTAAACTGGTGTTACATAATTTCTGCATCAGAAAAATGGAGAAGCAGAAGAAATAAATGGAGGAGGAACATGGGATCACAAATAGAATATATTTTTTTAATAGTTAACACTGTCACGTTTAGGTAAACGTGTGTCCCTAAGCAGTTTCTGAGAATTTGGGCCTCAAGGGGATAAAAAAAATGTATAGTGCTACAAAAGGGCTACAAACAGGGTCCTCGAGTGGAACGTGGAAGTGTTGGATGTACGGCGCCTTATTTCGCAGGCGCAAGAAGCAACCAGCTCAGTCTTATACGAGCAATCGGCGTGTCTAGTCGGCGACAGCAAGATAATTCCAGGCACATTATTTATTGTAGGGGTATGCGCGGTAAATACTTCCGTCCTCCATTTTATCTATTCGGGTTAGACCTTATCTACTGCTAATTAATACTGAAACTTACACAAGAACACTCTGCTGTAATCAATTAAACGTGAGGAGAGATGAGTAAACAGAGCAGTGTGGGAGGTTCGTCGAGCAGGCATTGCTCTTACACACCACTTCAACTCTTAAGGAAGGAAGAAAGGAACAAAGATAACAGCCAAGAAAAAAGCAAGAATAGAAGAAAGAAAGAGACATATAAACAGGGTAAAAGAAAAAGAAACGAGGAAGACAACAAAGAAACAAGAGGAAGAAGAAAGAACAATTAAAAACAATACAATAACAAAAAAACACCAAATAAGTCGGGAGAAAAGAAAGAGGAGCATATGGAAGAAAATAAAGAGGAAAAAATCGAACATATAGAAATGAAAAAGAAAGAAGAAAGGAAAGAAAGAGAGAAGCTAAAGAGGTGTGGGACAGAAAGAAGAAAGACAGGATATGGGAAGAAAATTTTTTAGAATTAAAAAAGGCGCCTTTTAATTCCGAGTACCAAACAAAAAGCAACCCCACACATAGGAGTTATATACTCGTAATTGTACCTGAGGAAAGAAGCAATATTTTCCCCCACCAAGTTTTGACTGAAACACCAGCCAGCAACTCCGTTACAACTCAGAAAACCACAATAGAATCAATTGGCAACCTAATACACACAAACACAACACCCCAACATTATAGTTCGTTTATCTTTATTTTCCTAGGACATGTTTCGGTCGTTCCATTCGACCATCATCCGGTACACGACATCCAAGTACATAAATGGAGAAGTGTGCTATAGAAGAGTGCTAAAGAAGAGTCCTCCCCTTCATAGTCAACCTTACAAAATACTTTAAATATTGTATTTTATCTAGTTGACTGTGAAGGGGAGGCCTCTTTTCTGGTATATTTTTCAAGTGTTGTGTTTGTGTGAATTAGATTGCTAATGATTAAATGGCCCAACGTAGTGCTGTTGCTCAAACCCACAATAGAATTATTTTCATATAACCCCATTATATGAGACTATCTTATTTTCACATGAACCGTGAACAGTGCCGGCAGATAATATCCCATTTCTTATTCAGAAGGGAAGCCGCTCTGATACGTGACGAACTTCTAACTACATTGGCTGAGTCCTTCAGTTGTTTTTCCGGAATTCTGTTGCATAGAAATCAACCGCGATCTCATCCTTCTATATTCTCACCAACTCAGCATTTATAATCTTTTTACTACAATTTTAGCCGTTATCTAAACACTTCAATCTTATTTTAGTCTTACAAAGTACTAAAGATCTGTGACATAATTTTTTTATAAACACTGGTGTCAAATGCACAAATACCTTCCGAATTAATAAGGAAGGATTATTTTGTGTTTGACATCGTAAAATGCTTCCGTGAACTCAGTACCGAATCTCCTATCTAACTAAAATAGGTTCATAAAATAAACAGAAACTCATTTCTAAAATAACAGCGGTGTTCTACACTTGGCCCATGAGCCCATAACATTAAAGAAATTAGCGATTTTCTTCAGATTCTCTGTCACCAGTTTCTCTCACACCAGACCAGACATCATAATCATTCTGTCATTTCTATCAGAACTCACTAAAATACATTCCATTCAGGTAATTAGGAATTATTAAATTTAAGAGAAAACAAATTATGCTAATTGTAGCAAGATATATGTGTACTCTTTCTTTCTACAGGGCTGCGAATTTCGAACAGGACTCGAATATTCAACTTTCGTGGGCACTGCTTAACCATTCACATTACTAAGTTACCATGAATTATTCATCCCTGCAGGGAAAGTGCAAATATACAACCAGCGCGCTGGCACATTACGTTGTGTAATGTGCTATGAAACACACACTGTGTGGTAACACAATAGTGTTCTCGACTGACGGGAACAGCTTTGGCCCTTACAGCGTCGGTAGGGTCTCTTATCTTCGAGCTACCCTTGTGTAGACAATACATAACTCCTCAAAAACACATGTCTCTAGCAAAGCATTCATCACTTTCCAATGGCAGCCATTTTTCTGTTGTTCGGTTTATAACAAGCCGAATATAAAATTCATGCACAGATCTAACTATACAGAACACAACAGAAAACAATATTATAAACTCGTGTTCACAAGACACAGTTGCACTGCAGCCCTATTTATTTTAACTGAAATACGTCGATTGTTGGTCGCAAATATCCAACCGTTTGAGTACACCTCTTCTGAACTAAAAGCTTTTTCCTATGAGTAGATGATAATATGGTGGGTAACATACTACGAAACATAGGCCGTGTAGTGGAAAAATGATGTAGGTAATTTGGTCCACAACACAGTCAATGTAGTGGCACAATACGTTGGGTGATGTAGTATTGCACACTGCGTACTGGCACCATACGATACGTAACGTTATAAAGAACACAGTCTGTGTAGTGGCACAATATGTTGGGTAATGCAGTCTAGAAAACTGGCTGCATATTTGCAAAACTCGATATGTAATGTTATGTAGAACAAAGTCTGCGAAGTGGTACAATACTTTGGTTAATGCGACACGGAACACAGGCTGTGAAGTGGCACAATACTTTGGGTAATGTACTATACAAAATTGGTTGATTATTTGCACAATACGCTAGATAATGTGCTGTAGAACACAGGCTGTGTAGCGGCACAATACTTTGGGTAATGTTATAAAGAACACAATGCATTTGTTAATGTGATCTAGAGCACAAGTTGCCCTCAGTTAAGTTCCATTATTTGTAGCATAGAACCCTTCAAGAACCAAATGTCACTGTCGATAACAGAGCTCTCGTCTTTCCTGTTCTATATGTCCTGAGTCATATTTTCGGCCAGTTTCAAGTTTTTTATTTTGCTACCTTCTTTCTTTTGTTCTTCCTTCTTTATTTGCTTGGTCTTATTCACTTTTATTCGTTATCAGGCGCGTTCGCAAAATTGCAAAAAGCGGCTATTAGTTTTGTCATGTCTGTCTGTCCGTCTGTCTGCCTATCTGTCCGTCGTCTGTCCGCATGAACAAATTCCGTTCCCGATGGGCAGATTTTTATAAATTTTTTATGAGGATTTATCGAAAATCCCTCTAGAATTTTTCAAGTTTAATTAAAGTGTGATAAGAATACCGGGTACTTAACGTTAAAACCTATGTACATTTATGACAATATCATACTGAATTATTTTGAGAAAGAAAAAAGTTTTAGACAAAATTTGTGGACAGAATCAAGATACATATTTTATGTCCAAAAACATTTTTCCAAAAATCGTGCTTTTTTGAGTAAGGTGAAGCCTGACAGGCCAGAGACGGCAATAAAGTATGGCGCATGCGCATTGCATACTGGATAGCTAAGGCTACAGACACACAATTAGAATATGCAGCACTTATTGCTTTTCCACTGCAACAATGGTTAGGCGAACGAAACTCAATTTTACATTATATGTAAATTCCCTCTCTTATTGTTTCCTCCTGCATTCCTTTCATTGTTCTTTGCGTCTTCCCTTCATTCATTCCCATATATTTCGCCTACTTTATTATTTTAATAAAATAAAATATATTTGTGCAGTCACCTCTCGCTCATTGTCCCCTCTTAAAACTACTGACGCAGATGACCAATTTCCTCGAAGTTTGGTATAAACATAATACTATTAGAAGCTACCGCAATTTTGTACTTTTTAATTTCCTCGTTAATGACATCATAACTGAAGCAAATTATAAGACTGGGGCGTGATCAAAGCCGCTTCTTTTAGAATAGGTGAATTATAAATAGTGAAGATCTTCGAAGAGTTACGTAAAGTGTGTTAAAGTAACGTTTTCGTAGAATGTAACACAAAAACATGGCGACTGTGCGGATATGTTTCTTAATCTTTCGGTACGATGGTGATAAATAACGAACCACTGCGTCTAGGTACGTGTATACAATGACTATGTTTTTACTTGCACTTAATTGTGGAATACTGCAAGTCAAATATCAGAAACCTCGCGCGATGCGAATGCTCTTGATTTTTTCCTACATAATCAGCATAGACACGAATCGGTATTTAAGAAACAAGGTATTAAGGAAAGTAGAGAAATAATAATAGACAGAACTCTATAGGGCTAGGAGCCCAGGCAATAAAAATTATGTCTAATTTTTTCCACAAACTACCAGTTCTGTTTGCCACATTTCCACTAATCGTTGATTATTTATTTCTCTTGCAACATCATGCATTATCTGTGGCTTTTCATTACTTTCTTATTTGTCAATACACATTTTATAGACTTCGTGTAACATGACTTTTGAAATAGTTTCTTCTGATATTCCCTAAGCGGAAGTGTAACCACGAGGACTTCATGACAGTTCAGTTCTCTTGCATTAAGTTTCATGACGCCAGTTGCCACTGAAAGCTGGGATACTGAATTAGGCATTATGGACCCAACACCACGTACGACGCACCTGCTCGATGTACTTACGATGAATATGATCGATAAAATATGTGGGTCGGGTAGTTGTGGACTTAAAGAAAACATACCACAAATTCCTGAAACATAGCCTGCGCTTCGAACAGTCATGTATTTTACATACAAAAATGCACTTTGCTTGTGTTTCGGTTCATTTACATTATTGATGGAATTTCTCAAAGCTCTGTGCTGTGAATTTGTTTAAGCTTCGCTGTATGTTGAAGTTGTAGTGGGTCAAAGTGTATTGGTACGGGAATTCCGCTGTGTGCTTATGGTGTTCATTCATAGGGCGGATACAAGAAAATCATGAAGAGAGGACATAAAACTATTTTGTTTAAGGACGCTGTCGATTGTCCGTATTATATCCTACAGGGCTGGTGGTAGATTAATATAACATAAATTCTGAACACTGGAAAAATTGAAAGCTTCAGAGGACAAAAAAATTGTCACAGTGGAAAACACACAAATATTATTAAAGGTTATTGGGAACTGTATACTACAAACTAAGGGAGAGAGCACCAAATATAAATGAAGTCTCGTCACCAGAAAACAAAAAGTATTGGCAACATATTGATAGCCACATAATAAGCTTATATCCTGAAAGTGGTGAGAAGAAATACGATGAATCTAGAGACAAACCTAACTCACATAGTCACTATTTCCATTCACTTTTTAATGCAGTCTACTCTTAAAACCTAATGATAAAAGTAATTACACAACATTATAATTAATCCTGCTGTCTGTAGGAAGGTGAAAACTGGCTTCTCATACTAAAGGAATAACACATATTAAAAGTAGATGAGAAGAAAGTAATTAAGAGAATAGTCGGATCTAGGAGTAGAAATCTTACAGCACCATGACGAGAATTACATAATTAAGCAAGTCGTAATTTTTACTCTTCATGGAATATTATTAGGGCGATAACTGAACTGAGATGGCAAAATATGTAGCACGCAACAAGAAATGAGAGACGCTTACACGTTAGTGCTTGAGTTTCGGGAAGAGACGGAAGAAACCACTTTGGAGGTAAAGAGAGAGATCAGACAATAATATTAAAGTGGATACAGACCGAAAGAATTTTGCCTATAATTGCGACAGGTGGTAGGCTTTTGTGAATACAGTAATAAACGATCTGCTATTGTAAACGAGAGGGAAGTTTTTACCAAATGAACTTTCGTTAGCTGCTCATGAAGGATCCGCCGCATGCAAGGGACTACCTTTCTTACTTAACCTTGTTTCATTTAAGCGAAATATCTTCTTTAATCAAGGACGTCGCGTTATGTTTTTAAAGATTAATTTATAAAAATACTGTTTAAGATTGATATATTTATTTTACATTAATATCATGTTAAAATTAAACTACATGTTTCGGCCCAAGAGGGCCAACATCAGCCTGTACATAAAAATATTTGAGAAGCACATCGCGGAACTAACGCGTCCAGTGTGCTTTACAATGTTGCCATTCCGCTAAGGAAAAAAGAAACATCATAAATTTATGCAGAATGTAAAACTGCCACTGACGGCAGCACCGTATTTCTAGCGCCCTATATTCAACAACAGCAGTATGGTTTTAGTGCCAAATTCTGAGGTGGAAACAAACTGTCGCAAGTCAAAGTTCCGAATTGTATGGTAACAGAAATGTGAAGAAGTCTTCAGGAGGATAAATATAAAGCCGTCCTTATGCATGCCATGAAGCCACACATCTGGGAGTTGAGCTACAGCTCCACAAATTCTTGATTTCGATACTAGGTTTTTAGTAATCTTCATGTTCAGATCGCTTAGCCCCATGAAAGAATCCTGATATCCACTAAATAGGATGCCGAATAGGCCCCAGAGCCAGTGTTGACCTTCCGGAGAAGAGAAGGTTTCTTATCCTGTTGGTAATCGAAACACGAATCGTTGGTTCTCAAGGCAGTAGCCTAGTCATGACAGTGAATGAAATCTGCTGGCTTCTGATTTTTAGGATTAATAAGCTGCATCGATATATATTTTGTTACTATGACTGACAAATTAATCACTGTACTGTGACAGCACTTCCAAAGAATTCTCCGGGTGCACACACTATAAGCCGTGTCGATGTTTTAACATGTCTACTAACACTACGAATGACAGTCAGACCTGAAGAGTTAAACTCTTCAAAATTTTAATGCATATCACACAAATGGAAGCCATTCTCAACACATTTTTGAGCATATTTTCGTCGGTCAGTACTTTGGATGAAGGATTTTATGTCGTATTGGGATTTTAAGATAAGTTTCAGTGTGTACTTATCTTGTAACAGCTGCTGCAGGCATTGCTAATTCCGACTAAACCTGACAGCAGGTGGGAGTTGTAAGTTCATAATAAACACTTCAAGTGATAGATTAGTTTCTGAATATACCAACTTGATGGGAGGTTCTGGGTTTGGAAAGGTAAAAATAGTATTTTATTGGCCTATTTAGCTTATATACTTGTTGTTGCAGTTTGAAAATTTTCAAAGATAAGATTATCACAAAGAACTTTTGTTTTATTACAGCACTGCTGCTCACATCTGTATTTAAACTATCAGCAGATGATTTTTTATTCGAATTCATTCCCTCATGTTAACAATAATTAAGACACAAACAAGGTATACCATCACACACCACGCTTTAATGCTACACGACAATGTACCTCAGGATGATTCTGAAGAATCGAAACGTGTAGCCCATTATTGTGTAGCAGTAAAGTGTTGTGTTTGACGGTGCACCTTGTTTGTATTTCAGTATCAACAGATGGCAGCACTCTCAATTTATACCGAAATATGTCCTTCGGTATTAAGAAAATTATTACAAACTAATTATAGTGCTTAAGGAAGAAAGTAACGAGTTGTTACATTACAGCATTACATTGTAGCATTACATGGTGCTGAAATTTCACATTCTCCATTCCGTGCATTATAATTCAATTATTAAAATTCGAACCAACAAATGCACACAATTTTATTAACGTCACAATATACAACAAGTCAGTTCCAAAATGTTTCGGGCCTCAATGGCCACTACATGCAGAAAATATTAAGCAACTCTTCTGTAAAATTGTGGTCTCCCTGATGATGGACCAGTGAGGTCCGAAACATGTAAGAGCTGGTATGTTGTAATATTGCGACTTTAATAAAAGTGTGTGTATTCGTTGGTTCGAAGAATAATACGGTGCTGAAACTTGGACACTTCGGGAAATAGTTCAGAAGTATCTTAAAAGTTTTGAAATGCGGTGATAGAGAAAAGTAATTAAATCATTTGTACCGATCGTGTAAAAATCTATTACATTAAGCCAATGAAGCAAGGAACATCGTACACACAATACAACAGACATTTCTTATGTAGATACTGACTTCGAAATTAAGATATTGACGAAAAGATAGAAGGGAATGAGATAGGAGGAGAAGACGAAAGCAGCTGCTGGATGGCCTTAAGGAAATGCGAAGATGTTGTAAATTTACAGAGAAAGCACTATATTTCACTCTCTGGATAAGTATCTGTGGAAGCGACTATGAACCTGCCGTAAGACAGACTAAATGGTGATTATGATGTTGATGATGATGGTGATGTGCATATACAATAGAGTCCATTTTAAATCCGGATTCCGACACACTGGAAAATGATCCGCCGCAGCATGACAGCCCCACCGCCTGTGTCATCGCCCATCAGTATTCTTCCTTCATTTTCTTCCCCTTCCGCTGTCGTTCCCGCAAGGAAATTTCGCCGCCCATTTCAAAATCGTTATTGTTTCTCTTTTTACTTTTATGAAATGTTGTACTTCTGAGATTGCTTAGACCCAACTTGAAATTGCGCAAAGTCTGGGAGCGTCTGTATATACGAACGTTCGGAACTAACATAATTTTAACGGGACAAGGAAGAAAAGTGTTATTACTATTCCCACATTTTGTGACGTTGTTAAATATACAGCCAGTTACGGCAGGCAAATTGATAGACGCCGCCCTAACGACACTGTAGAGAGAGTCGGATGCAGCGAGCAGGCAACCCTAAAGCATCGACTGTCCTTGATTTACAACAGCACAAGTATTTGCATAGCAACGGGAGAGTCTGATACCTATTATCTGCATTGCATGCGGCTCACAAGAGCTCATGCTTTGCAAGTGACTTAGATCGATGACTGGAAAATTGATGAAGTCTGTGGCAGCCCACAGATAATAAGGATTAACTTGTATGCTGGCACTGTCAAAATCTGACAGCAAAACCCCAAGGTTCAACACCTTTAACACGAAATTAGCTACGGGACATGATCCCGAGCCAGTACCATCCACTTCCACACTCACAGCGTATTTCATATTTAAAATTTTTGTTGTTAATTACAGACTTACATGCTGTAATTCCTTCAATAGATGAAAGAGATTATACAGTATTAGATCCAACAAATTTCAAATCAATAATAAATTATTATTGTTTATTATTGTATGTGTATACATTTACTTGTTTTATGTTCATGGTTTTTATGTATTATTAATAATTAGTATCTATTACTGAAGGTGCAGTAAATTGGAACTAATACTGTATAGTCAATCCATCGAAAGGAATATGGTTTACGTTAAAGATAAGGGACTGTATTTTTGATAATGTTTTTACGTAGGTTTTATCAATTACATTTATTAGGACCTTGCATTGGCACAACATACAACAACGCACAACGTTCCGGTAACTACCTGTTTCCGTTTTCAGGTGAAGTAACACTAATCTCAGAAGAAATAATCGCTAAATTGTTCGGAGGTTAGGGTTACTTCACCTGAACACGCAAACAGGTATTTTCCGAAAGGCTGAATATGTTCCAAAGATGATGTGATTTTGACCGTGCATCGTCGTTAATATGTGGAAATAAAATGCCAACTACTCGTAGATGCAACAGCGGTTTTTATTGCAGATCTTATTGCTTGCTCAACATGTTTCGGGCATCACTATGCCCATCATCAGGAGCTCAAGAGTATTATACAGT